>OFLN01000120.1_pt1 | contig 45732 bp, 54 predicted proteins | sample 1540821 | NCBI WGS metagenome assembly OFLN01 (sample SAMEA4413037, study PRJEB24355) | metagenome | biome: human; feature: gut; material: faeces | place: United Kingdom | collected 2010 | reverse complement strand
GGAGAAAGGGTAATTCTGAGAGTGAAGGATCCGACATTACTAACTGAGCCTTGTATCTAATCCTGGGGGCAGGTCAACGCGACGATGCTCCAAAGGCTCAAGTTGTTGTTTTAACAACTTTGGTCGAATCTCTTTGATAGGAACGTGGCCAAGACTAGGGAAAATGTTTCGCTCTAGACTACGCCAGATGTCTTCAGCATGGTCTTTTGTTATACCTGTAGTCCTTGCTTTCTCATCTAACCATTTCCTTGCTACAGCCTGCAGCGTATGTTCAGTAGCATCCTTGAGAGCATTTGCTTTATCAGTGTTATGAGTTTGAGGATCAATGCCGTTAGCGAGTAGTGAAAGATATTGATCTCGTAAAGCTCTTGCATTCGCTAAGGTGAGATGAGGATACGTGCCGAGACTAATTTTTGTGCGTTTTTTTGTTAAGGGCACTGCGTATCTGAAATACCATCTTTTCGCTCCACCTTTAGTGAGGGGAGCAATCCGCAGCATCAGTCCATCGCCATCGAAAAGGTTAATCTCTTTCTCTGATGCCTTAGTGCTTTTGATTTCAGTGTCAGTAAGTTTCTTTGCGATTTTTGCCATTTTAGGACCCTCTGCTTTAGGACCCAAAATGATGGGTCCTAAAAAGGGTGCCATAGCAAGTAGCTTCTAGCAAATTTCAGTAGACTTCATTAGACGTAAAAAAGCCCGCGAGGCTGGTTCCAAGCGGGCTTAGTAGACTTCACTTTACTTCATACTACTTAAAAATGGTGGAGCTGGCGGGAGTTGAACCCGCGTCCGAAATTTCTACATACCATCTCTACTATAATGAAAACAGATATTTGCTTTTAAAACCAGTTGGTTAGTGTTTTCCGGTGTTTATCAGTTTTATGAGTTTTTAACTCTCTGCCGCCAAATTGTCGCCATTGAATCTAGGTCAGCGCGTCGATTTTGTCGTAATCGAAAATGCTATCGATGCATACTTCAAGTTTATAAAAATCTGTCAAGGGGTACAGTTTCACAAGGTCTTCATCGAAGTCTGTAATTCCAAACCGTTTCTCTCGAAATTTTAAGTGCTCCATTGCTTCAATTTGCTCTTCCGTTTTATCACCGAAATTCTGGTAATCTAATGTTTTTAGTACTTGCCAAGAAACCGGAGGTGTAAAATCAAACAAAGAAGAAAGGCGGGGGCTAAAATCATTTTCTTCAGTTTGCTTATAAGTAGCTTTGGGCGGAAACACAACGTTTATCGATCTTAATGAATCTTTGCTTTTTTTCATTCTAGTTGAGAAATAGGATATTCCTACAATAGGGGATTGGATACGCTGGCTTATCCATTGCATTAGTAAGTTTGGGATTATGTATTCTTGCATGAAGTGTGAATTGTCATGCTTTTTAATGAAACTACAGGCGATTATTAACGGCCAAAGTGTGAGATAGGAAGCCTTTCTTTGAACAAGAGATATTGCTGATTCATCATCTTTATAAATATTATTTAGTAGGCTCGGAGCAAAATTTAGGATTCTGGAGTTTGAATCCTCTGTTGTGAAAGCCGAAATATATAATTTATCAAAATCCGGTTTCTTCATTTCTTGCCAGCAAACGTACAAAGATGTTCCTAAGTAGAGGCATGGTAGTCCCGCAACTGAATATCTCTGAGCACTAACTAAATGGCGCTTTGAAAATGGGATATGAAAAATATCAGTTCTTGTTGATAGTGGAGTGTCTGATTTTCTCACGCGATACAACGGTTGTTTGTCGTTGCAAATAGACTTTAATGGAACTGTAACATATAGAATGTGCTTGTTGATTCTATCTGGTTCAAGCATTGATTCAAAACATTCATAAGCAGCTTTAATATCACCGGATAAAAATTTTTGAAGACATGTTTCTATACCGTCTTTTAACTCATGAACTCTATTTAAAAGTAATTCTATTTTGAGTTTTGTTTTGTTACTGCTTGAGTACTCTTTAATTAGTTGTATGAATTTATTGCATCGCTCATTGAAGTCCGAAACAATATCTTTTTTTAATTCAAATGGAGGGTTTAAAGATTCGTCAGAGAATAACTTCTCTAATAACTCTGTTAATGATTTGCTGGCTAATTTTATTTCGGTCATTTTATTTGTACAAGTTTGTTAGTGGATTTTTTGTAACTGCATCTTCAAGATGTTCTGGTGCAAAATGAGAGTAAATCATCGTCATTTTTATATCGGCGTGACCCAGAATATCGCGAAGTACAAGTATGTTTCCGCCGTTCATCATAAAGTGACTGGCAAATGTATGGCGCAGCACATGCGTGCACTGGCCTTCAGGTAAGTCGATACCGGCCCGCTTTACTGCTCGCTCAAAAGCTTTTCTGCATGGCGTGAATAGCTTTCCCCTGTTTTTGGGGAGTTCGTCATACAGCTCCTGAGATATCGGTACGGTTCGGTTTTTCTTGCCTTTGGTTTTGGTATAGGTGATTCGATATTTTGATAACTGATGACCTTGAAGGTTTTCGGCTTCACTCCACCGCGCGCCGGTAGCCAGGCATACCTTTGCGATCATCAATAGACTAGGACTTTGAGAATCAGCGCAGGCATCAAGCAGGCGTTTAATTTCGTCTTGGGCGAGGAACGCAAGTTCCCCCTCTGCGATTTTGAATGTTGGCAGCCCGGCTAGCGGGTTAGGCGCTGACCAGTGGCCCAGCTTTTTCAGGGTGCCAAAAACGGATGATAAGTTACGCTGTTCCAGGTTTACCGTGCGGGGCTTTACTGGCGACATCAGCGCGCCGTCTTCGTTACGTACTTCACCTTTTAATCGTGCTTCACGATATTTAGTAAAATCACCGGCGGTTAACTCAGAGGCCACGGGATCGCCCAGGCCATTGCAGATAATATTCAGTTTCGCCATTAGGCGCTTGGGGTCTGCGAGCGTCTGACCGTAAAGGGAGTGCCACTGCTCAATCAATTCTGACAAACGCCGCCGATCTTCCTTTTCACCCAGCCACGGTTTTTTGTTCACTTCATCCATGGTGAAGTTTTCGAATGCTATAGCCTCGCCCTTCGTCGAAAATTGCTTGCGCACGCGCTTGCCGTCACGCCCGTTCGGGTAACATTCGCACAACCATTTTCCGTTCGGCTGTTTTCTGATGGTCATATCAAAGGCACTTAATGATTTTCAATGCGCGGCCAACAACCTCGATTTCATCCAGGCTGCACTCAAACGAAGAATCATCTTGATGTACAACTAATCTGTTTCCGGGAAGGCGAGTTAGCTTAACAATGCTTTTTATCCCGTCGATATCGACCAACCACATCCCATTCACTGGTGGTGTCTGGTTACGGTCAACTAAATATGAATCGCCATTGGTATTTACGAGAAGTAGCTCGCTTGAGTCAGGGGGAAGCAGGCTGCTATCAATGATGGCCTTTCCGGCTTCAACCAACGAACCTCCTATAAGGCTAGCCTTGTCGATCTCTGGCGATACAAGCTCAGAAAGGGGTTTTACCTTGCTAGAGTTCACGAAATTGATACTTTTTTTATTATCAATTTTTGTTCCTGGTTCGCCTTGTCCTGTGGTTAGCCAGAGTAAAGAAACGCCTGTTTCAAGAGCGCATTGGATCACCCACTCTGCAGGAAAACTGTCCCTTAAGTATCTGTTTGCCATAGTGCTTTTAGATGCGCCTAAGTGATCGCATAGCTGCTGTCGGGACTTGAAATCATAGGCAGCCATCAACCTATGGATAGCCTCTCTACCCCCTGTATTCTCGCCAGCCTTCACCTGTATCATTTTTTAGTCCTATTGACGTATCAAATATTGGATCGTAGTATCTCGATTGTTCAAATGTTGAATCACATAAAACAAGATAAAACGACATAAACCAAACCTTAACTGAGAGATACTGCACTATGAGTACTGATATTTCAATTCGTGTACCAAAAGAGATGGCTACGCCTGCGGAATTTGCCGAATGGGAAGGCATTTCACGCGGTTCTGTGTATCAAAAAATCCACCATGGCCAGCTAGCTAAATACATGGTTAAAAAAGATAAAAACAAGGGCCGCGTAAGCCTGCGTTACTTGATGTACAAAACCGATCAGGTTCGTGAATCCCTTGGTCATTCCAACTTCCGCGTTGTTGTTGGTCAGTAAGTTCAATTATGAGAACTTTCTAAGGGGCTCACATGTTTGATTATAAGATTTCCAAACATCCACACTTCGATGAAGCCTGCCGCGCTTTCGCACTGCGTCACAATATGGCGAAGCTGGCGGACCGCGCAGGCATGAACGTCCAAACGCTGCGCAACAAACTAAACCCGGAGCAACCGCATCAACTCACGGCGCCGGATATTTGGCTGCTGACGGATATCACTGAGGACTCCACGTTGGTTGATGGGTTCCTGGCTCAAATTCATTGCCTGCCATGTGTGCCGCTGAACGAAGTAGCCAGCGAGAAAATGCCTCATTACGTTTTGAATGCTACAGCAGAGATCGGTCGTGTTGCTGCAAGTGCTGTTTCTGGCGAACACCAGACAACAACGGAACGCCGCAAGGTTATCGAAAGCATTAACTCTGTCACTCGTTTGATGGCACTTACAGCTGTTTCCATGCACGCGCGCCTACAGTACAACCCGGCAATGGCGAGCGCTGTTGATACAGTGACGGGCATCAGCGCGTCTTTTGGTCTGATCTGAGGTGCTCATGCTTAATAAAGAACCTTCATTCGCTTCGCTGTTGGTAAAGCAAAGCCCGGCAATGCACTACGGCCATGGATGGATTATTGGGGAAAACGGTAAACGCTGGCACCCGTGCAGTGATCAGTCCGAATTGTTAAACGGGCTGAAATATAAAATGGCTAAGCCGTCAGCTTTCTTAATTATTCGCATTGTTCGCTTGATTATTAAAGGAGTGAAAAATGTCTCGTAATGAGTTGAGAATTATTCTGGGTGTGATCATTCCAAATATGGCAGATGGTTTTGAAATTAAAACCCGTGATGGTGCTGTTTTGCGTGTTGATCCTGAATGGGATTGCTGCAAGGAGTTTAAAGAAGGATTGCAGACTGAAATCATTACCCAGCTTAAAAGTAAGCCTGTCCCTGTTTCTGGTTATATCTAAGTAACTAACTCGTTTTTTATGGCGTAAACCCGCTGGGCATTTTTTTGCCCGAATTCTGAGGAAATGAATATGAAAAATACTAAAACCCACTCAACGAAAACAGGCCCAGACGATGCTGGTCTGTTCGCTTTGTTAAATGAAACGCGCCTAGATGAGCGCCGTTGCCGCGCTGATGCAATGGCGGCTCGTCTGGATAGTCTGGCCGTGCGCATCGTTTCCCGTCAGTTGAGCCATGTCGAGGCTGCCGAACTGCTTCGCGTTGAAGCGGTACGCATCCAGAACGAAGCGCAGGAGCTGCATTAATGGCTGATTCAATGGATCTCGCTCAGCTACGCGAACAGGAAGATCGTGAGCGCCATATCAACAATGCCCGCGCCAGAGTGCCGGGCGTTTCCCGTGTTCTCTGTGCGGAGTGTGATGCTCCGATCCCGCCAGCTCGCCGCCGCGCTATTCCCGGCGTGCAGTGCTGTGTGACCTGTCAGGAAATCGCAGAGTTAAAAGGCAAGCACTACAACGGAGGCGTTGTATGAGCACTATCCTGAAATGGGCGGGAAACAAAACCGCCATTATGTCCGAACTGAAAAAGTATCTCCCAGCTGGCCCGCGATTGGTTGAACCTTTCGCGGGTTCCTGCGCTGTGATGATGGCAACAGACTATCCTCATTATCTTGTCGCAGATATCAATCCAGATTTAATTAATCTGTACCGTACTATTGCAGAAGATACAGAAAACTTTATTAATCTTGCTAAGGCGGTTTTTGAAAGTTTTATTGTCGCTGAAAATTATTATCGTGTGCGTGAAGCGTTTAACCACGATCCGCAATTAGACCGACTGCACCGCGCTGTATATTTTCTTTATCTAAACCGCCATTGTTATCGTGGGTTATGCCGCTACAACCTAAGCGGTGTATTCAACGTCCCTTTCGGTAATTATAAAAAGCCGTATTTTCCTGAGAGTGAAATCCGCGCATTTGCTGAGAAAGCGAAGCGAGCCACCTTTGTTTGCGCTAACTACGAAGAAACGTTGTCTTTGTTGCAGGCAGGCGATGTGATTTATTGCGACCCTCCTTATGACGGGACTTTTAGTAATTACCACACTGCCGGTTTTACAGAGGACGATCAGTATTGCCTGGCGTCTATTCTTGAGCGCCGCTCGTCAGAAGGCCATCCGGTCATCGTTTCAAACAGTGACACCTCACTTACTCGCTCCCTTTATCGAAATTTCACCCATCACCGCCTTACCGCAAACCGCAGTATGGGCGTTGCGGCTGGCGACGGTAAGTCTGCCGTGGAAATCATTGCTACCTCAAAATCGTGTCACTGGCTTGGATATGCTCCTGCAACCGGCCCTGACTGCAGCGTGAAGTATGAGGTGCAGGCGTGAGGGCAACGGCGTTTATTCGTGCTTACATTATTGGGTGTCAGAATGTCTGACACTGTTTTCCCCTACGCATGGAATGCCCCGCGTCCTGCAATCTGCGGTTTTAAGCAAGCCGATGCGGCGCAGGGGATTATGTATCTGACGCCGGACGGTAATCGCAAGCGTTTGTCGATTGTCGAACTGGCAGAAGCGGATGAAGCACCAGACCGGGGCCGGGCAGTTCGTCGTCGTCTGGCTTCGCTGCCTCATTTTGTCCGCCGTATGTATGCTCAAAAACTTGAACAGGTAGACCGTAAAGGCAAGCAAGCGGCTGATGCCTGGCTTATCAATACCTTTGAGCGATTCGTTCTGAGTCGTTTAGATCAGGTCAATGAGCAGTATCTGCCGCAGGGGGTGATGCCTGCGGCTTTGTTGCCTCTGCGTGAACAATTCTGGCGACTGCTCTGGGCTGGAAAAAAAGAGCTGAAACGGCTGGCGCATAACCTTGTTGATCTGTTGGGTAGCGAGTTTAACCGCGAGTTTGATTTCCAGATGGCCCGCACGTCCGATCCCCATTTCGCCACCCTGTCAGGTTATGGCCGCATGGGGTTTCTTGCCAATCACCTCAAAACACCTGTCCCGTGCTGGACGGAATACTGCAAAGAAGAACTGGAGGCGGAAGACGCACTGAAAGCAGTGGCCCGCCTGCAGTCTCCGCAGTGGTGGCTTAATCGTCTGCGTCGTATGCACGCTCGCTGGCGTGAACATCTGATGGTTGCGGCTGGATATGTACACAAGAAATCCGCACCGTACTGCAGTGATCCATGTTTGCAGGAGTGGACGGCTCAAAAGAAAGCCAACCGCGAATTTCTGAAAGCGATGGAGCTGGAAGATGAGGACACCGGAGAGCGCGTATCGCTGATTGATAAAGTGGCCGGCAGCGTTGCCAACCCAGCTAACCGTCGTCGTGAGCTGATGGCGCGTATGCGTGGGTTCGAAGATTTAGCGAATGAGGCCGGGCTGGCCGGGGCGTTCTTCACGCTTACCGCTCCATCCAAATATCACTCAATGCAGTACGACGGGCGCCGGAACAACAAATACAGCGGCGCGTCACCGCGTGAAACGCAGAAATATCTTTGCAAAGTATGGGCGCGCACGCGTGCGGCCTGGCTGCGCAATGGTATTCGCGTGTTTGGCTTTCGCGTTGTTGAGCCTCACCACGACGAAACCCCGCACTGGCACCTCCTGCTTTTCATGCGCCCGGAGCATATCGAACCGGCAACAACAATCTTTCGTAAGCACGCCATGCGTGAGGATGGGAATGAGCCTGGCGCCGCTGAAAACCGCTTCGAAATGAAACCCATCGAGAAAGAAAAGGGCAGCGCAACGGGCTATATCGCCAAATACATTTCAAAAAATATTGATGGCTATCAGCTTGATGACGATCTGGATGATGAAACCGGAAAGCCTCTGAAAGAAATGGCCCGCCGCGTAAGCGCCTGGGCGTCTCGCTGGGCGATCCGGCAGTTCCAGCAAATAGGTGGCGCACCGGTAACTGTGTGGCGTGAATTACGTCGCCTCGGTGATCGTGAGCTGGTCCTGCACCCCGAAATTGAGCCAGTGCGTCAGGCCGCCGACAGCAGCGCGTGGGATTTGTACGTGAGTGCACAGGGTGGTCCGCTGGTTTCCCGTGATCTCCTGCGCGTGCGCCTCAGCTATGAAGTCACCGAAAACGGCAACCTCTACGGGGATGACGTCTCCAAAATTTCCGGCGTTTACTCCCCGATCCATGGGCTGGAATCGCTGATTCATACGCGCACTACCAAATACAAAATTGTGCCGAAGCGTCAAACCGACGTCGTTTCAGGTTTTGACCTTGATTTTTCAGGCGGCCCCGCCGCCCCTCGGAGTTCTGTCAATAACTGTACGCGGGAGCCGCGGGAGGTTGAAAAACGCGCCGATCCTGGCGGCACGGTCATGAATGACTGTGCCAGATGGGCGGATATGGGTTCTTTATCCCGGAAAGAAAAACGGGTGATAGCGCAGCGGCTGAGCGAAGCGGCAAAGGCATCCAACAAGCGCGTAAAAGTGAGGCCAAAAGCCAGCCCTATGACGGAGAAGGAAAAGCAAATTAGTGAGCTGCTGGCTCTGCGTGGTGTGGATGCCAGTGCCGGAATGGTCCGTTCGTTGATTTCTGGCGCGGTGGTTGCTTTTGGCGATCAGGTGTTAACGGTTGATGAAGGCCGCCTTACAGTCCGAAACCGTGCTGCGGCAGGTGTTCAACGTCTGCCGTCCCAGATTGTGGAGATTAAACAGCAGGCGGATGACCTTCTGAACCGAATGAAGCGTGCATTCTCAGGGCGGAATTAGCCCATGATCAACATTGTCAGGTCTGACGGTGTGGAACCGAGTTCCGGTAATGGTTAACCTCAGCAAACAGACTCATCTGATTGATTGATAAAAAATATTTTACAACCCCGAAATCCTCATATACTGTATATATAAACAGTGGATATGCATACAGTTGTCAGCATCTCTTCCTGGGGATGCTGGCTGGTTTATCCCGTAGTGAGGATAGGAGGGAAAATGCAGGACTATCTTTTGGAGTCGTTGAAACTCCAGCGTATTGATTTTTTTATCAAGCTTGTAGCGGCTAGTGAGTGTAGCGAAGAAGAGAAACGCCTTGCGATCCAGTGGGTGTCGGAACTGACGGACGAGCTGATGGTGAAAATTCGGAACCATGATTACGGCCGGGCGATGGACGTTATCAACTAAATGGGAGGCTTTATGCGCATTGAAATAATGATCGATAAAGAGCAGAAGATAAGCCAGGCAACACTTGAAGCCCTTGAATTCGAGCTTTACCGAAATTTGCGCCCTCTCTATCCAAAAACGGCTATCCGCATACGTAAGGGAAGCGCTAACGGCCTGGAGCTGAGCGGCTTAAAACTTGACGAAGATAAAAAGCGGGTAATGGAGATTTTGCAGCAGGTCTGGGAGGACGATAGCTGGCTGCATTAAGAAACGTTGCAGGCGTCAGAACTTGATTCTGACGCCTGCGAGGTTGAACAACGAGTAAGGCGAGGCGTTAGGTGAAGTAACTCATAATAAGCCATCTATGATTGAATGGTGACTTTTTTTAATGTATCAAAAACGATTTTCGTAAACTCATTTTCATTTCTAACATCAATATAAGCAAGGCCGCTATTAGTGATCTTGAGCTTACCGGAATACTCTAATGTATTAACAGAGCATACAAGCCTGTCAATTCGTATTTTTTTACCCTCTAACTCTTCTTTGTAATATTTCCTAAGATCACTGCTGCCAATTATTTGCATTTTAGCCGTGGCGTAATCAGAGACTCTAACCCTTGAAATATCAAGTTGAGTTAAATTGATATTTACGCTTGAAGATATTTCATTAAGCCAGTTTATAGGGTTTATGTCTATTTCTTCCAAACTAACACCTAAGCCAAGATTTTTTACCAAGGCCTGAGAAAAAGGCTTTAATGTTCTGGGTGGGTTAGTAATCTGCATTACAGGAAGAGAGTCTAAAGCCACGCTAAAATTTGTCGTGCGATATTCGATTCTTTCAACGGTAGTTTCACTCCCGTCAAAGCTTGATATTTTGTCATGATAAACAATACGCTCAATAAAACGCCCACTTGCAAAATCATGGCGTATTTTATCAAAAATGAAACCTTTCCCTTTTTCTTCTGTAAAAGAATCAAGAGAAAGACGTCTAACGGCTGTTTCAAACTCAAGCCGTATGTTTAACTTAAGCCATTTAACCTTTTTCATCTTCGTTCACCTCTGATCCTATTATTATATTATAGGCATTTTCAGCGGCGGACTCAATTAATTCACTAATATGTTTTTTCTCTTGTGCCGTTGCCGCGCGAATGGTTACATTGAAACCGTCTTCTTTTTGATTATTTATACCTTTAATTTGATAGGCAAAGTCACAGCATTTTTCTGAGTCTTTAAAAAATGCTTCGACGTTGATTCTATCTCCAATTCCACTTGTTGGCTTTGAAGACCACGCAATACGACCTATATAATAACCTTTCTCATGTAGCTGAGAAAATATAGCTGAACTATTTACCCCTTCACCATTCAGGACTGCTTTCTTAACAAATCCGGTATCAATAGTTTCTTCCTTGTCTTCATCCTCACTAGCATCAGTGCTGCGGTTTAATTCGACTTTTGTAACGTCATCAGTCTCATAACCACGTAGGCCATTCATTAATTCTTGAAAGAACTGACTTCGCAATGTAGGGTCAGTTATTGCTAGTAATGAGATCTCGAAGCGCTCGATAGGCTCGGACTTGACTTTAGATAGCTCGTTTTGCAGGCTCTCAATAAATTTTTTTGCCTCTGGGTTTTGAGGCATACGTACTTCAACTTTGTCAGTTCCAGGGCGAAGTTCAATTATAATATTCCGCTTGTCGATCTGACGTAATGCAGTTTTAGATAGGTCTATTTCTTCATACTTATATTCTACTGTAAGCGACCCATCTTTTTTAGCTACAATATTCAGACTTTGACCTTTACTAGGGGAGCATGTTTTTTTTAGTGCTTCAGCAGCACTTTTTAATTCGGCCTGATTTGTTGAGGTTTGGAAGCTTAAACTAGTAGTGCTTTCTCTAGGGTCATATGTTTTGACCAGTTTTTTTATGTGTTCTAATTCATTAAATCCGTGAGGAAGTTTGGATATTTCCTCAATTAGTATTTCCTTGTCGAGTTCTGGGGATAAAAAGACACCTCTATTCAATAATAATTCATGCAACTTTGCGGCGGTTATCCTTTTATGATGTAATGCATCATAAATATTTTTGTCAGTTGCGAAGTATAGTTTTTTAGCCATTATCGTTGCTCCATGCCGATTTGTTCAAGGTTATATTCAACAACAATTTTGTCCGTCTTGTCGAAGTCAATTTTAAGGAAAAGTCTTTCATTCTCGCCTAAAAGCCAGTCTGTACTGTATTTCTTTTTCGCTCTTTCGAAGTGATGAATGGCATTTTCATTTGGATGAATGTGACAATGGCGTAATACGATTGGTTTACCTTCGGTTAGTATCTGATAAGTTGATAACATATCAAAGAAGTAAACAAATTCGTCTACTGAATCACCTGGTTGATTGTAATAAACAACATATCCCTCAGGGTTTTTATCTCTGAGCCAACTAAAAGCCTCATGCTTTATTATGATGTATGGTGATGTTAATAATTCAATTGTTGCAGGTGTTGTCTGATTAATAGGGTGTTTTATCCTTGTTAGGGAAAGATCTGGGTAATAATATGTGAACTTATCAGGTTGAGGAAGCTTGCCTGAACCAATTAATTTGGTGATGTCAGAAGATATATTTATCAAATCTGATATTTTATAAGGGTCCAGCAAATGTAGTTTGATGTTTGGGGGGCAATTTATAGAAGAGTGGTCTAGTTTTTTTGTAATATTTTCATAGAAGTCTTTGTCATATAAATTATCATGGTTATATAAGAACAATAACCCTCTTACGTTATAACCTAAAGAATCATCATGAACATATTTTAATCGCCATTCTTCACTCACATTTGCACACTCGGTAGCTAAAGCAAGCGATGTTAAAGCTCCCTCGACTATTTTTTTTCCAATAGTACCTTCTGCATAGCTTTTGAGGTCTGTGTTGAGATAGACCATTTCCTCCTCATATGGATCTATGTAGAAAAAAACAACATCGCTTGGATGCGTTTTCTTGGAATGAGCCTCTTGGCAACAATCCCAATTCATGTCCGCTCTAGCGGCACGATCCCATTTGAACACTGAGAAAATATCATCAGAAATCTTACCCGCTACTCGTTGTATAGCCGAAGTCTCTCCACCCATTTCAATCTCGCTCCTTTACAATTGCTGTGGCAATCTGCCTGAAAATCCATCTGACTTGATGGGTAATCTAACCATATGGTTCGTATGCGTTTGTTGCATGACTATAGCGCATGAAAATGAATGATCGCAAAAGGATCGTTTTTGCTCAGGCCCGCCAGTTCTGACGGGCTTTTGCTCATGTCATGCAGGTGCATGAAAACCACTACATAAAGCGGGCAGGCGTGGCGGGGCTACGAGCGCGCGGTTTTGGGGTTAATCGCGGTTTTGGCGCCTCAATGTTGGGCGGGCATGGTCATTTTTTGGGGCTGGTTGTGCGCGCCTGCGTCGTGGTGAGGCGCTGCGTTTAATTGTGAGGCGTCATGTGAGTGAAGGGCAAGAGCGCGCAGCGAGGCGCTGAGGCGCTCTGATGGTGGGGCAGGGCGTAAGGGAATAAAAAAACCGCCCGGAGAAGGGCGGTTGATATCAAAGGCTGACCAGCTGCGCGTCAGTCTTCATCGGTCAGGTATGGGTTAAAGCGTATCACTTCATCACCCAGCCACTCGTTAACTTCTGTGATGCGGCCCTGCAGGGGGGTAAGTTCGTTGCGAACGAAAACGCGCGCCGCTTTTTCAACATCACCGAACCCGCCGGTATTCGTTGGAATAATCCCCATCAGCTGCGGCGGCACGCGGTGAGCTGCCAGCATGTCATCACGGCTCACATTCTTGATGTTAAGAAACTCATCTTTCGCTGCGACTTCTGACAGCGGGATGATCTGAATGCCGTCTTTCTTGCCGTTCGGGCTGTACATAAACAGGTTGCGGAAGTTGCCTGGCCCTTTCGATTTTTTCAGCGCTTCGCGTATGTTGTCCACGTCTTTCTGATCGGCGGCGGGGTCGCTCATGTACATGATGAAACCAGCATGGCTACCGTTAAGGTAATACTTACGGCGAAAGAGCGTGGCCGATTCATTCAGCAGGGCGGAGGGAATGGCGGAGAGGTATTCCGGCATTCCGTAAAGCTCCTGGTTAACGTCGGGTTCCATCAGGTGAAACACGCTTCCCTCATCGAACTGATAGGGCTGTGAGTTGTAGCCATACTGTGCAAACCAGTAGGTGTCCGGGTCAATGCCACGACGGGTATATTTGGCAAGCGAGGCGCGCAGCTCCATGATCTGCCCTAACCGGTTCATGCGTTTTTCAAGGTAGGCATTACCGAATACCAGAAAGTCCTGGGCGAACCGGGAAAAGGCTTGTTTAGACAGCCAGCGGTGAGGGATGAAGGTACTGGTAAGAATATTGCGTTTTACCTGAATAGCGCTGGAGTGATGCACGGCGGCGCGGTAAGTTCGCGCCAGGCCATCCATGCTGATCGGTGGTTCGTACCAGCGGTCTACCTGCACGCACTCCAGGTAATCAAATAACTCCCGGCGGTCCATCACGGGGATCGGATCGCCAAACGTAAACGCCTCCGCATGTGCATTACTGACCATGTTGGCCGTATCGGTGGCGGTCTGGCCGCGCGGTGCCTTGCTGCGGTTTTTGCGGTTAGCCATTAAAAAATCTCCACGATGTTGCTGGTACTGGCGGAAGCTCCTGCCAGTGGTTCGTTATAAAGTGCGTGCATGGTTGCCCAGGCTAAATCCGCGTGGCTGGCTTCCTCTGTGCGGGCTGCTTCGTAGGTTGGCCGGTTGCCGCTGGCGGTGGTTGAACGGCGAATGGACATAAAGGACTGCGCGATATCCAGCATCCCCGCGTCAAACTCCAGACGGCGCCCGCTGATGATGTCGTAGGCTTTAAGCACCAGGGCATTTTTTACGGTCGGGTTGTAGACAAACTCACGCGCGGCAGGGAAAAACTGCTTAACCGTTTTGTAAACGCCATCGCCAACGCCGGTCGAGTCAATGCCGATGTAGGTAACGTTGTAGCGTCTGGTGATTTCCTCAATCGCTGAGGCCTGGGCGCGAAAGTCCATCCCGCGCCACTGGTGACGCTCAAGGATACGGAATTTACCGCCGGGGACGACGGGAGGCGCGATGACCACGCAACCGGCGCTGTCACCGTTCTGCGTTCCTTTTGCCGGGTCATAGCCGATCCAGACAGGGTGGTATGCAAACGGACGCAGTAAAAGCGGTTCGAAATCGTCCCACACATCCCAGCTGTCAACCATGCAGGACTGCAGCAACGCCAGCGGGAACACGGACGCCAGATCGTCAACAAACTGACACATCAGCAGGTTGTTATATTCGTCCGGGCTGTACTCCAGGCGCAGCTGGTCCAGGTCGAAAAGGTTACACCCGCCGTTTACTGCATCTTCGATGGTGACTATCTGGCGGTACTGGCCGTCAGGACATAAAACGCCATGCGCCAGGCTACTGTGAGAAAGGTCAAATTCTACCCTGTCGGCTTTCGGGCGCCCTTTATTGAACAGGGCACCAGACCAGAACGGGTAGGCGCTGTGCGTCAGGCTGGAAGGTGTTGAAAAATAGGTCTGACGCCATTTTTTGTGCAGCGCCATACCGGAGGCCACCTTGCGCAGCTCCTGGAATTTCGGTATCCAGAAATACTCATCAAGATACAGATTGCCGTGATAGCTCTGCGCGGTACGGGCATTTGTACCGAGGAAGTAAAGACAGGCGCCGTTAGGCAGCACCATCGGATCGCCTTTCAGCTCAACGTCCACCTCTTTTGCGAAGTCGATGATGTACTGTTTAAAAACGTGCGCCTGCGCTTTACTCGCTGACAGAAAGATTTGATTGCGCCCCGTGGTCAGGGCGTCTATCAACGCTTCACGGGCGAAATAGTAGGTTGCACCGATCTGGCGTGACTTTAAGAGGTTGCGGATACGGTGTTTGATACCAGCGTCCCACCAGTGGCGCTGGTACTCGAACATACCGGCGCGGAAAATCTCTTCCAGCTTTTCGACCTGTTCGTCGGTAAACAGGTTTTTTTCCGGCGGTTTGCGCGGGCCTTTATTGCGGTTGGCCACGTTGGGGTTCAGGTCTGCTTCATTCCCGCCATTGTTAAATTTACCGATCCTGGCCTGTCGTTCGGACTGACGCGCCAGCAGGTCAATTTCTTTAAAATCCTTTCCTTCCTTCTGCTCCTTCATGACGAGCTGGCAATAACGTGCGGCGGTGGTGAGCTGCATCTGATCCAGTGGGCCATATTCGCCCCACTTATCGCGTTTTTTCCAGCTGTGAACGGTTGCAACTTTCTCGCCCAGCATTTCAGCAATGCGGGCTACGCGGTATCCCTGAAAGTACATCAGCATTGCCTGACGACGGGGATCGAGGTCTGCGGGGGTCAGTGTTGTCATAGCACAAACATACGGCCTCAAATCAGCACTTTCCCCGGCTTCGCATTGTGTGGGAGTTCGCACAAGCCCAACGCGTTGTTTACACGCGCCTATCACCGCAAACATAAGGCTCTGAACGTGTTACGAACTAACTAACCGGAGCCGGACCGATGGCAAAAAAATCTAAGCGTTTTCGTATTGGGGTCGAAGGGGCCACCACTGACGGGCGCGTTATTGAACGTGACTGGATCACCCAGATGGCGGCGAGCTATAACCCGCAGGTATACACCGCGCTGATCAATATGGAACACATCAAGGGTTTTACCCCTGATGGTCCTTTCCGTCGTTTTGGCATGGTGGAAAAACTGGAAGCGGAAGAAATCACCGAAGGGGCTTTGTCCGGGAAGATGGCGCTGTATGGCTGGATTGCCCCGACGGACGATCTGGTCACCATGACCGGTAACTGGCAGAAGCTTTTCACCTCAATGGAAGTTAACACCAGCTTTGCCGATACCGGCTCCGCTTATCTGGTTGGTCTGGCGGTTACTGACGATCCGGCAAGCCTCGGCACTGAAATGCTGCAGTTCAGCGCCAGCGCAGAACATAACCCCCTGGCGCGCCGCAAGCTGGACAAAGACAACCTGTTTACCGCTGCTCTTGAAACGCTGATCGAGTTTGAGGACGTGCCGGAAAAAACCAGCCTGTTTACCCGCGTGAAAGAGCTGCTGTCCCGCAAAGGCGCCGATGATAACGCCCGCTTTGCTGATGTGAATCAGGCTGTTGAAACCATCGCGCGTGAGCATCAGACGCTGGCGGAGCAGGTCAGCACCCATCAGGCCGATTTCAGCAACAAGCTGAGCGATATGCAAAAGGTTGTTGATGAGACAACCAGCGCACTCTCCACCCTGCGTGAGCAGCTTTCCACCCAGGACAGCCGCAGCGAACGCCGCCCTAATGCGACCGGCAATAACGGCGCAGAACAAACCACCGATTGCTGACGGAGCAAAAGCACAATGAAAAAAGAGACACGTTTTAAATACAACGGCTATCTGACGCAGCTCGCCAAACTCAACGGCGTATCTGTGAGCGATATCGCCTCGAAATATACGGCTGAGCCGTCAGTGGCGCAGACGCTGGAAACGAAAATCCAGGAGTCTTCCTCGTTCCTGCAGAAAATCAACATTATCCCGGTTGATGAGCAGTCCGGCGAGCGTCTGGGGCTGGGTATTGGTTCCAGTATTGCCGGAAATACTGATACCACCCAGAAAGACCGTGAGCCCGTTGATCCGACTTACATCGACGGTGAAGGGTACAAGTGTACCCAGACCAACTCTGATACGGCGCTGCCCTATGCGAAGCTGGATTTATGGGCCAAATTCCAGGACTTCCAGACGCGCATCCGTGACGCCATCATTACCCGCCAGGCGCTTGACCGCATCATGATCGGCTTCAACGGCGTGAAGCGTGAGAAAACGTCAGACCGCGCGACCTATCCACTGCTGCAGGATGTGAATATCGGCTGGCTGGAAAAAATCCGCCAGGAGAAACCCGTTCAGGTTCTGGACAAAATCGTGTCCGAAGGCGAGGTGGTTTCACAGACTATCCGTGTCGGTAAAGGCGGCGATTTCCTGAATCTGGACGCGCTGGTTATGGGCGCCGTGAATGAGAAAATCGCGCCGTGGTATCAGGAAGATACGGAGCTTGTGGTTATCGTCGGGCGTCAGTTACTGGCCGATAAGTATTTCCCGATCGTCAACCGTGACCAGCCAAACAGCGAAACGCTGGCGGCAGATCTTATCGTCAGCCAGAAGCGTATCGGCAACCTCCCGGCCGTTCGTGCGCCGTTCTTCCCGGCGAATGCCATGCTGATCACCCGCCTGGATAACCTGTCTATTTACTGGCAATCAGGCTCCCGCCGCCGTTCGGTCATCGACAATCCGAAGCGTGACCGCGTGGAGAACTTCGAGTCCGTTAACGAGGCGTATGTTGTCGAAGATTACGACGGCGTTTGCCTGGTTGAGAACATCGAACTGTTGCCCGTGCAGGCAGGTGGCAATGCCAGCCCAGCGCTGACAACTGAAACCATCCAGGAAATCGTCACGGCAGCGGTGAAAGGCGCGCTTGATGCGCAGGCAGCTGGCGGTGCTGGCGCCGGAGCGTGATAAATGAATCCGTTCCGTGCTCACACTCAGTATGTACAGGCACAGGATGCCGCCCGGCAGGGCGGCAGTAATGCCAGCCTGACGGGCTACAACCAGATGCTGTTACAGCTGACAGAACACCGCAGGCGCCTTAAAACCGTCCAGTCAAATGAGCGCAAGGCTCAGCTCAAACGTGAGTTTCTTCCCGCTTATGCCTCATGGATTGCCGGTTTACTGGATGCTGACGCGTCAGGCCAGGACGACGTGGCGATGTACGTCATGATCTGGCGCATTGATGCCGGAGACTATACCGGCGCTCTGGACATTGCCCGTCATGCCATTAAACACGGCTGGGTCCTGCCGCAGCGATTCAACCGGACCTGCGGGACCGCTGTTGCGGAAGAGTTTGCCGACGCGGCAATGCGCGCTTTTTCTGCCGGTGAATCATTCAGTGCCGACATTCTTACCCAGGTGCTCGATATCGTTGAAGGTCAGGATATGCCGGATCAGTCCCGCGCCCGACTTCATAAGGCGATGGGCTACGCGCTGCGGGATAACGATCAGGCAGTAGCGGCACTTAACCATCTGAAGCGTGCCCTGCAGCTGGATAACAGTTCTGGCGTCAAAACCGAAATCAACAAGCTTGAAAGCCGATTGCGACAGGCAATGTCGGCTTAACGAATCGTGCCAACGCGCGGGGCGGCACGGGGTGGCGACAGGCTTTATGCCGCGTCAAAACCCCGTCCACCGCCCAACTATTTGGGAGTGCCAGAAATATGCAATTCGTTTCGCCGGAACAGGCCGGGGAAAGTACCCAGGACGTTATTAAAAACACCAGTTTCTGGCCTGATGTCAGGGTTTCAGAGTTCCGCCGTGATATGCGCATGGATGGGAGTGTCACCGATCCGCGCCTGCGTCTGGCGTTGCTGACAGCGATTGCTGAAGTTAACGCCGATCTTTATGAGTTCCGCGAGAAACAACGGGCGCAGGGGTATGCGAGCCTGGCCGACGTCCCTGCTGATGTGATCGACGGCGAAAGCCAGCGGCTCATGCTGTATCGCCGTGCGGTGTTTTGCTGGGCAAAAGCAAACCTGGTTGAGCGCTATCGCGATTTTGACGCAACCGGCGACGGAAGCAAGAAAGCTGAAGATATCGAAACAACCTTAGGCGAGCTGTGGCGCGATGTGCGCTGGGCGGAGTCCAGCCTGCGCGATATGCCGCATATGACGGTGGAGCTGATTTGATGAAAGTGCGTGCGCATCAGTATGACACGGTGGACGCACTCTGCTGGCGCCATTACGGGCGCACGCAGGGAGTCACTGAACAGGTGCTGCAGGCGAATCCGGGGCTGGCTGAATATGGCCCCTTTTTACCGCACGGGCTGCAGGTGGAGCTGCCGGACATTACGGCGTCAACCACTGCGCAGACTGTCCAGTTATGGGACTGAACTATGACGCTTGAACGAATCAGCGCCTTTATCACTTACTGCGTTGCCCTGCTTCTGGCATGGCTCGGTGATTTGTCTCTTAAAGATGTATCGACCATCACCGGTCTTGCGCTGGGGATTATTACGGCAGCGGTGACCTGTTATTTACGCTGGAAAGCCTACCAGCTGCTGCGGGACGGCAGAATATCCAGGGGGGAATATGAGTCCTTCAATCGTTAAGCGTTGCCTGGTCGGCGCGGTGCTGGCGATTGCCGCCACGCTGCCGGGTTTTCAGTCGCTTCATACCTCCGTCGAGGGGCTGAAACTGATTGCTGATTTCGAAGGGTGTCGCCTCCAGCCATACCAGTGCAGCGCCGGGGTATGGACTGACGGGATCGGCAATACGTCCGGGGTAGTACCGGGCAAAACCATAACGGAGCGACAGGCCGCGCAGGGGCTGATTAATAACGTGTTGCTGACGGAAAAAAGGATTGAAGCCTGCCTGCAGGTTAAGCCACCTCAGCATGTTTACGATGCCCTGATCAGTATCGGTTTCAATGTCGGAACGGGGGCAATCTGCCGATCAACAATGGTTTCTTACATCAATCGCCAGCAGTGGTGGCAGGCGTGCAACCAGCTCCCGCGATGGGTTTATGTAAATGGTCAACGGAATAAAGGGCTGGAAAACCGGCGCGCCCGTGAGCTTGCCTGGTGTCTTAAAGGGGCAGGGACATGACGCGCGCGCAGGCGGTGATCCTAGCTCTGGTGCTGGCACTGCTGGGCTGGCAGTCATGGCGGCTTAACAATGCCGGTCACACCATCGGGACGCAGGCTGAGGCGCTTAAAAAGAACAAGCAGGAGCTGGCGAAGAAAAACAGCCAGCTCATCAGCCTGTCCATTCTTACTGAAACCAACAGCCGGGCGCAAATGCAACTTTATGCTGCAGCGGAGGAGACTTCCGCGCTGTTGCGGAGTCGCCAGCGCCGGATCGAGGAGCTAAAACGTGAAAACGAGGATTTACGCCGCTGGGCTGACACTCCTTTGCCTGCTGACATTATCCGGCTGCGGGAGCGCCCGGCCCTCGCCGGAGGTGCAGCTTACCGTGAGTGGTTGTCCAAAAGTGACGCAATGCCGCCTGGACAGGTCAGCGCCGCGCAGTAATGGGGATTTGAACCAGGTGCTGGATGAGACTGAGGCCGCCTGGGCAGTATGTGCCGACAAAGTGGACACGATCATGGCGTGTCAGGAGCGAAACAGTGAACAAGCCGCAGTCCTTACGCAACGCCCTGAATAAATCGGTGGCGTATGTCCGTGACAACCCGGACAAGCTGCACCTTTTTGTTGATAACGGTTCGCTGGTCGCAACCGGCGCCCGTTCAATGTCATGGGAATATCGCTACACCCTGAACGTGGTGATTGAAGATTTTAGCGGCAACCAGAATTTAGTGATGGCGCCCGTGCTGCTCTGGTTAATGACCAATCAACCGGACGCCATCAACAACCCGGAGCTGCGCGAAAAACTTTTTACCTTTGACGTCGATATCCTGAGCAACGATCTGTGTGATCTCAGCCTCAATCTGCAGCTCACGGAGCGCGTGATTGTCAGCACAGACGGCACTGTATCGAGCGTAGAAGCGGTGCCGGAACCCGATGTACCCGACGAAATGTGGACGGTGAAACGTGGATGACCTGCAGAGGGTAGATGACTGGCTGGCGGCCCTGCTGGCGGTTCTTGAACCGGCAGCCCGCAACCGTATGATGCGACAACTGGCGCAGGAGCTGCGCCGGTCGCAACAGCAAAACATCAGGCTGCAGCGCAATCCAGACGGCACCGCCTTTGAGCCGCGCCGGGTGACGGCCAGAAGTAAAAAGGGGCGCATCAAGCGCCAGATGTTCGCCAAATTGCGCACCACTAAATACCTGAAAACCGCAGCCACTGCGGACTCTGCCAGCGTGCAGTTTGATGGGAAAGTCCAGCGCATCGCCCGTGTTCACCATTATGGCCTGCGTGATCGAGTCAGACGGAATGGGCCGGAGGCCCGGTACCCCGCACGCCGTCTTTTGGGCGTGAATGGTGAGGTGGAAACCATCACCCGTGACACGCTGTTGCAATGGTTATCCAATTAACTACATTTGCAAATTAATATTATTTCCATGTGGCCTTAAGCTAATGAATGGATTGTGGTCGTACCAAGAGTCCCAGTTTATAAGCCCGTCGTCAAAACCAATGTGCTTAATCAGTAGTAATGGTAGAAGCAAATTTAGATTGGAGGAATAGTCGCTTAACTTGATAATGCTGCTACAAATGCTGTCTTTGGCGTATGCAATATACTCTCCGTTATGGAAAAGAGAATTCCGTAGCTTGCAATAATGCATGATATTTCTCTGAGGCGTTGGGTCATTCTCTTTAGATACATTGAAACCATAGTTCTGAAGAGTTGTTGTTATTATTTGAGGGGTTTTGCTGGGTCTTTTGTCATCTTGAATGTATCGACATAATGACTCAAGTGCTGAAAAGTTGAGGAAATATTTAACATCGGCATAATCCATTTTTTCTCTAAAAGAAAACATGGATTTAAAAAAGGCTGTTCTAAAGGGGTTTTGATCGGCATGTACATTTTCATTGAGTTTTCTCATTGCCATTTGAATGAACTCGTTACGGCTATGTGATGAAAAATAGTCTTCGATAATTATTTTCCCTGGCCCTTTGTTTCTGCGAGGGGTTAGTTCTAATGGTAAGTTTTCTCTAAAGTTAAAAGGTGTTTCATCTTCTTCCAGAGAGCCTCCTAAAATGACATTTTTTTGTTCTATGAAACTCAGAACTGCTGCTAGGTCGAAAATAGTTTGAGTAATATCGCTGTAAATAGATGGAGATGGCGTAAAAAATCCAGTTAAAACATATTTAGTAGTGTCACAATTGTTGGTTTTCAGTTCATGAGCTGAGGTGAAGCGAGGCGTTAGTACCCCACCTTCAAACGGGATCTCTTTTGTAAAACAAAAGCCATAAATAGCAATCGGTGTCATATATTGCCCTTTCAAAGTTTATGCAGCATTGTGCGACGTACCATACATATCATGCTCTCTGCCTCACGATAAATGTTTATGTAAACATCATCGACATGAACGCACAACTAACCGAAATCATGCGCCTTATCACCAACCTGATCCGCACCGGCACCGTAACCGAAGTGGACCGGGAAAACTGGCTGTGCCGGGTGAAAGTGGGCGAGCTTGAAACCAACTGGATTAACTGGCTGACACTGCGCGCAGGTGGTGCCCGTACATGGTGGTGCCCGTCGCCGGATGAGCAGGTGGTGGTGCTGAGTATGGGTGGCAATCTGGAAACCGCTTTTGCCTTACCTGCGATCTATTCCAACCAGTTCGCGCCGCCGTCGGACTCCGTGGACGGATGCGTAACGGAATACCCAGACGGTGGCTGGTTTGAATATGAACCTGCGACCGGCCGCTGGCATGTGCGGGGCATCAAATCCATGGTGATCGAGGCTGCAGATAACATAACCCTGAAAACGGGGGAATTTGTGGTGGAAGCAAGCAACACGCGCATAAACAGCGAGGTGGTGATCAATGGTGGCGTCAGCCAGGGCGGCGGCGCCATGAGTTCTAACGGGATCGTAGTCGATAAACACGGTCATACCGGCGTTAAGTCCGGCGGCGATACATCAGGAGGCCCTGTATGACGCTTTATATCGGCATGAGTCAGGGCAACGGCAGGACCATTATCGACACGGACCACCTGCGCCAGTCGGTCCGGGATATTCTGCTGACCCCGCAGGGGAGCCGCATTGCCCGCCGGGAATACGGCTCGCTTCTGTCTGAACTGATAGACCAGCCGCAGAACCCGGCGCTGCGCCTGCAGGTCATGTCTGCGGTCTATGTGGCTCTGAGTCGCTGGGAGCCACGGCTTACCCTAGATTCCATCACCATAGACAGCAGTTTTGATGGTTCGATGGTGGTTGAGCTTACCGGGCAGCGTGATAACGGCGCGCCGGTTTCACTTTCGGTATCAACAGGAGCAGACAATGGCAGTCATTGACCTTTCCCAGCTGCCCGCCCCGCAGATAGTGGATGTGCCGGATTTTGAAACGCTGCTAAACGAACGGAAAGCCGCGTTAATGGCCCTTTATCCCGCAGACGAGCAGGACGCGGTAAGGCGCACGCTTGAACTGGAGTCTGAACCCGTGACCAAGCTCCTACAAGAAAATGCGTATCGTGAAATTCTCCTGCGCCAGCGCATTAACGAGGCGGCGCAGGCGGTCATGGTGGCTTATGCAATTGGCGACGATCTCGATCAGATGGCGGCCAACTACAACGTGAAGCGGCTGACGGTTACACCTGCGGATAACGACGCGGTGCCGCCGGTCGCAGCGGTGATGGAAAGTGATGAGGCGCTGCGCCTGCGTGTTCCTGCTGCATTTGAGGGGCTGTCCGTGGCGGGGCCAACGGCGGCCTATGAGTTTCACGCTAAAAGCGCTGACGGGCGAGTGGCTGACGCCAGCGCAACCAGCCCGGCACCGGCGGAAGTGGTGCTTACCGTGCTGAGCCGTGAGGGTGACGGAACGGCAGCGGCGGATCTGCTGGCAGTGGTTGAACAGGCGCTTAACAGTGAGAACGTGCGGCCGGTTGCTGACCGTCTGACGGTGCGCAGCGCTGAAATTATTCCGTACAGCGTGGATGCGACGATCTTTCTTTACCCGGGGCCAGAAGCTGAGCCGGTGATGGAGGCGGCAAAAGCCAGCCTGCAGAAATATATCGCCAGCCAGACGAGGCTGGGGCGTGATATTCGCCGCAGTGCTATTTATGCCGCGCTGCATGTTGAAGGTGTGCAGCGTGTTGAACTGGCCTCGCCGCTCGCTGATGTGGTGCTGGATAAGACACAAGCCGCTTCATGTACGAAATGGAGCGTAACCAACGGGGGAACGGATGAATAGTCTGCTTCCTCCTGGTTCATCGGCGCTTGAGCGCCGACTTGCTCAGACCTGCAGCGGAATTTCCGATCTGCAGGTGCCGCTGCGCGATTTGTGGAACCCGGCAACATGCCCGGTCAAGTTTCTGCCGTATCTGGCGTGGGCCTTTTCGGTTGATCGCTGGGACGAAGGATGGGCGGAGAGCGTGAAGCGCCGCGTGGTGCAGGATGCGTTCTATATCCATCAGCACAAGGGCACAACCAGCGCGGTGCGGCGTGTGGTGGAGCCGTTCGGCTTTCTGATCCGCATCATTGAATGGTGGCAGACCGGCGAGGCGCCGGGCACGTTTCGCCTGGACATTGGCGTGCAGGACCAGGGCATCACGGAGGAAACCTATCTGGAGCTGGAGCGCCTGATCGGTGACGCCAAGCCGTGCAGCCGCCATCTGATCGGTATGTCCATCAACCTGCAGACCAGCGGCCCCTATTTTGTGGGGGCAGCTACTTACACCGGCGAAGAAATCACGATCTACCCGTATATCAACGAAACCATTATTTCCGGCGGCACCGCTTATGAGGGCGGGGCGGTCCATGTTATTGACACAATGAGAGTGAATCCATGAGCGCAAAATTTTATACCCTGCTGACGGATATCGGCGCGGCGAAACTGGCAAGCGCTGCCGCGCTCGGTGTTCCGCTGAAAATTACCCAGATGGCTGTTGGCGACGGTGGCGGCGTACTGCCCACGCCCAATGCACTGCAGACAAAATTGGTTGCCGAAAAGCGCCGTGCGGACCTCAATATGCTGTATATCGATCCGCAGAACAGCAGCCAGATTATTGCTGAGCAGGTGATCCCCGAAACTGAGGGCGGTTGGTGGATCCGTGAGGTCGGTCTGTTCGATGATACCGGCGCACTGATTGCCGTGGGCAACTGCCCGGAGAGCTACAAGCCGCAGCTGGCGGAGGGGAGCGGGCGCACGCAGACCGTGCGCATGGTGCTGATTACCAGCAGTACCGATAATATCACCCTGAAAATTGACCCGTCAGTGGTGCTGGCAACCCGCAAATACGTGGATGACAAGGTGCTGGAGCTTAAGGTGTATGTGGATGATCTGATGGCGAAGCATATCGCCGCCGCTGATCCGCACACGCAGTACGCGCCGAAAGAAAGCCCGACGCTGACAGGAACGCCAAAAGCGCCCACTGCGCCAGCCGGAACCAATACCACGCAGATTGCCAGCACAGCGTTTGTGCAGGCTGTGGTCACTGCGCTAAATAACGCGCTGGCGCTTAAGGCCCCACTGGCAAGTCCGGCTCTGACCGGAACGCCAACGGCACCCACTGCTGCGCAGACAGTCAACAATACGCAGATTGCCACCACTGCATTTGTGAAATCAGCTCTGGCTGCGCTTGTTGGCTCATCACCTGCGGCGCTTGATACCCTGAACGAGCTGGCGGCGGCGTTAGGAAACGATCCTAATTTTGCCACCACCGTGACAAATGCCCTCGCAGGCAAACAGCCTCTTGATAGCACGCTGATAACTTTGTCGGGAAAGACCGCCGCGGGGATTATCGAATACCTTGGTTTAGTTAATTCTTCAGGGATGGTTGGTCGACTCGTCAGTATTAAGAAATTCACCTCGAGTGGAACATACACACCAACAGCAGGTACGAGGTTTGTTAAGGTCAGGCTCGTTGGCGCAGGTGGTGCAGGTGGTGGCGCTGCCGCCTCTACCGTTTCAGGCTATTTAGCAGCCGGGCGTGGAGGTGGAGGTGGCAGTTATGGTGAAACGACATTGATTGATGTCGCCTCAGTCTTATCTGTCGCGGTTATCGTCGGGAGTGCCGGAATTGGCTCTGCTGGAAGTTCAGGAACAGACGGAGGTTCGTCCTCATTTGGTAGTTATATCACAGCGCCAGGCGGTAATGGTGGTGGTATGGGGGCGTCAGGACCAGCTAACAACAGCCTTGTATCTGATTTGAGCAATTCAGGAAAAGAATGCACAGGAACCGATATTTTTATTTCAATTCCGGGAGAGGGAGGCGGTGGTCAGATGTCTTTATCTACAGGGACAGCTAAAGGTGGTCATGGCGGTTCTTCAATTTTGGGAACTGGCGGTTCGGCTTATACCGGAAATCAACAGGGCGGTTATGGTTGGGGCTTTGGCGCCGGTGGTGCCGGATCTGTTACTGTGTATGCACAGGGCACTTCAGCAACGGCAGGTGGACACGGTAGTAACGGAATTGTCATCATTGAGGAATTTGCCTGATGCGAAATTATGCGTTAATCAAAAATGGTGTTGTTGAAAACGTTGTTATCTGGGATGAAAATGGAAATATTTTTGACGATTACACTGTGGTTAATTTAGAAGGACTAACAGCGGGTATTGGCTGGACTTATGACGGAGAGAAGTTTAGCGCGCCACCAGAGCCTGAACCTACTCACGATGAGCTTGTACAGAAAGCTGAAATCCTGAAGCAGGCATTAATCAGCGATGCCAATAATTATATTGATAGCAACCAGTGGCCTTCGAAACTGGCACTAGGACGCCTGTCGGATGTGGATAAGCAGTCATTTAATGAATGGCTTGATTACCTTGATGCGCTGGGAGCGGTAGATATATCTGCTGCACCTGATGTGAACTGGCCCAGCCGCCCTGAAAAATGAAACTGCCCCGCGTTTGCGGGGATTTTTTTATCCCTTTCATTGTGTCATTCCCCATACATAGCCCGGCGCGTGCGCCGCGCGTATATCAACCAGAACATAGGCGTACCCCCTGTAAACCGGAGAGACTGCCTTATGGCTCAGGATTACCACCACGGGGTGCGCGTCGTTGAGGTCAACGATGGCACCCGCCCAATTTCAACAGTAAGCACGGCAATTGTCGGTATGGTCTGTACCGGCGATGATGCAGATGCGTCCGTGTTCCCCCTCAATAAACCGGTCCTGCTCACCGACGTGCTGACCGCCAGCGGTAAAGCAGGCGAGTCTGGCACGCTGGCCCGCTCGCTGGATGCAATTGCCGATCAAGCTAAACCCGTGACCGTCGTTGTGCGCGTTGCACAGGGTGAAACCGAAGCGGAGACAACCTCCAACATTATCGGCGGCGTGACAGCTGACGGTAAAAAAACGGGTATGAAAGCGCTGTTATCTGCGCAGTCTCAGCTCGGCGTTAAGCCGCGCATTCTGGGCGTGCCGGGGCATGACACGCAGGCGGTTGCCACTGAGCTGCTGAGCGTGGCGCAGAGTTTGCGCGGGTTCGCCTATCTGTCAGCCTACGGCTGCAAAACGGTAGAGGAGGCCATTGCCTACCGCGCTAATTTTAGCCAGCGCGAGGGAATGCTGATCTGGCCTGATTTCATCAGTTTTGACACCGTGCTGAATGCTGACGCAACGGCTTACGCCTCAGCCCGTGCGCTTGGCTTGCGTGCCAAAATTGACGAACAGACCGGCTGGCACAAATCCCTGTCCAACGTAGGCGTGAACGGCGTCACCGGCATTTCTGCGGATGTGTTCTGGGATTTGCAGGACCCGGCAACCGATGCGGGGCTGCTGAACCAGAACGATGTCACCACGCTGATCCGCAAAGACGGTTTTCGCTTCTGGGGTTCCCGCTGCCTCAGTGACGATCCTCTGTTTGCCTTTGAAAACTACACCCGCACCGCGCAGGTACTGGCTGACACCATCGCAGAAGCGCACATGTGGGCGGTGGATGGCGTGCTTAATCCGTCGCTGGCCCGAGACATTATCGAAGGTATTCGCGCCAAACTGCGCAACCTGAAAACGCAGGGCTACATCATCGGCGCCGACTGCTGGCTGGATGAGTCTGTAAACGATAAAGATTCCCTGAAAGCCGGGAAGCTCACTATCGATTACGACTATACGCCGGTACCACCTCTGGAAAACCTGATGCTGCGCCAGCGCATCACCGATCAGTATCTGCTGGATTTCTCCAGCCAGGTCAGCGCATAAGGGGACAAAATGGCTTTACCACGCAAGTTAAAACACCTGAACCTGTTTAACGACGGGAATAACTATCAGGGGATTGTTGAGTCCCTGACCCTGCCTAAATTTGGCCGCAAGTTTGAAAAGTATCGCGGCGGCGGTATGCCCGGTTCGGCGGATATTGATCTGGGGCTGGATGATGGCGCGCTGGACACGGAATTTTCAATCGGCGGCACCGAACTGCTGTTGTTCAAGCAGATGGGTAAAGCCACCGTTGACGGCATCCAGCTGCGTTTCACCGGCTCCATTCAGCGTGACGATACCGGCGAAGTGCAGGCCGTTGAGCTGGTTGTGCGCGGGCGACATAAAGAGGTCGATTCCGGCGAATGGAAAACCGGCGAGAGCAACACCACAAAAGTCAGCAGCACCAACAGCTACGCGAAGCTGACCATTAACGGCGAGGTGCTGTATGAGGTTGATGTGATCAACATGATTGAAATCGTTGATGGCGTGGACCTGATGGAAGAACACCGCAACGCCCTGGGCCTCTGATCTACTTAAAGGCGCGGGCAGCCGCGCCAGTACCTTATTAACAGGAAATGACAATGAGCGAACAACTGACTGAAAAAACCGTACAGCTGGACACCCCAATCAAACGCGGTAAAACCGAAATTGCCGAAATTGTGCTGCGCAAGCCGCAGTCCGGCGCGCTGCGTGGCACCCGTCTGCAGGCGATCATGGATATGGACGTCGGCGCGATGATGACGATTATTCCCCGCATCTCCACGCCCGCGCTGACCGCTCAGGAAATGGCTGAAATGGACCCCGCCGATCTCACCGCGCTGTCGGTTGAGGTGGTCACTTTTTTGTTGAAGAAATCGGTGCTTGCCGGTTTGCCGACAGCCTGACGGTAGAAGACCTGGTGGCTGATATCGCCACCATTTTTCACTGGCCGCCGTCCGTCACTGACGTTATGCCGCTGACCGAAGTGCTGGAGTGGCGGCATAAAGCGATTCAGAGAAGCGGGGCCAGCGATGAGTGACACTAACCTGCGTTTGCAGGTAATTCTAAATGCGGTTGATAAGCTCACCCGCCCATTCCGATCAGCGCAGGCCAGCTCTAAAGAGCTGGCTACCGCCATTCAGCAAAGCCGCGCAAGATTAAAAGAACTGGACGCCCAGGCGGGCCGTATTGACGGTTTCCGCAAGGCAAGCGCGCAGCTCGCCATCACCGGCAACAGTCTTAAAGCCGCACGCGAAGAAGCGGCGAAACTTGCCACGCAGTTCTCGGCCACTAACCGCCCGACGGCGGCGCAGGCTCGTCTGCTTGAGCAGGCAAAAAACCGTGTTAACGAGCTGCAGAGCAAATATAACGGCCTGCGTCAGTCGGTGCAGCGTCAGCGTCTTGCGCTCAATGAGGCCGGGCTGGACACCAAAAAGCTGAGCAGTGCGCAGCGTGAGCTGCGGCAGAATGCCGACGAAACCCGGCAGGCGCTGGAACGACAGCAGAAATCCCTTAAACGCCTGGGTGAGCAGCAGGCCCGTATGAACGCCGTCCGCGATCAGTATTCGCGGCGTCTTGAGGTGCGGGATCGTATCGCGGGCGCGGGAGCAACGACTACTGCCGCCGGGCTGGCGATGGGCGTGCCGGTGATGGCAGCCGTTAAAAGCTATGCCAGCATGGAAGATGCGATGAAAGGCGTTGCAAAGCAGGTTAACGGGCTGCGGGACGACAACGGCAACCGCACAAAACAGTTTTACGACATGCAGGATGCCATCAAGGCCGCCAGTGAACAGCTGCCGATGGAGAATGGCGCCATTGACTATGCCGCGCTGGTTGAAGGTGGCGCCCGCATGGGCGTGACAAACCAGAACGATTCTTACGAAGACCAGAAGCGTGACCTGCTGGCCTTTGCATCCACTGCAGCAAAGGCCGCAACGGCATTCGAGCTGCCCGCTGATGAGCTGGCGGAGGGGCTGGGGAAAATCGCGCAGCTGTATAAAGTGCCGACCCGAAATATTGAACAGCTTGGCGATGCCCTGAACTACCTGGACGATAACGCCATGTCTAAGGGCGGCGATATCATCAATGTGCTGCAGCGCATGGGCGGTGTGGCTGACCGGCTTGATTTCCGCAAGGCGGCCGCGCTGGGTTCCACCTTCCTGTCTCTGGGCGCCGCGCCTGAAATTGCCGCCAGCGCATCAAATGCGATGGTACGTGAACTGTCGATTGCAACCATGCAGAGCAAGCGGTTCATGGAAGGTATGGATCTGCTGAAACTCAATCCAGAAGAGATTGAAAAGCAGATGACAAAGGACGCAATGGGGACCATTCAGCGCGTGCTGGAGAAGGTCAACAAACTGCCGCAGGACAAGCGCCTGTCCGCCATGACGATGATATTTGGTAAGGAGTTTGGCGACGATGCGGCGAAGCTGGCAAATAACCTGCCGGAGCTGCAGCGACAGCTGAAACTAACCTCAGGCACTGAGGCTAACGGCTCCATGCAGAAAGAATCCGATATCAATAAGGATTCACTTTCCGCGCAGTGGTTGCTTGTTAAAACGGGCGCGCAGAACGCTTTCAGTAGCCTGGGTGAAACCCTGCGCCAGCCGCTGATGGATATCATGGGGTACGTCAAAAGCGTTACCGGGGCACTGCGTCGATGGGTTGAGGCTAACCCGCAGCTGGCGGGCACGCTGATGAAAGTGGCGGCTGCCACTGCTGCGATAACCGTTGTACTCGGCACGCTGGCGGTGGCCGTGGCTGCCGTGCTGGGGCCGCTGGCGGTGATCCGTTTAGGTCTGTCCGTGCTGGGTGTAAAAACACTCCCATCCGTTATGTCTGCAGTGACCCGCACCGGAGGTGCGCTGTCCTGGCTGGCAAATGCGCCGCTTTCCCTGTTGCGCCGTGGCCTGGCTGCATCCGGCAGCAGCGCCGGATTGCTGACGTCTCCCCTTAACTCCCTGCGCCGTTCTGCCGGGCTGGCTGGCAATGCACTGAAAGCGCTGGCCGGTGCGCCGCTTGCTGTCCTTCGCGGCGGAATGTCTGGTATTCGCAACATTATCGGCATGGTAATGAATCCGCTGGCCGCGTTGCGCGGGGGATTATCCGCAGCCGGTGGCGTGCTGCGTTTTCTGGCGTCCGGCCCGCTGGCCCTCCTTCGCGTTGCGCTGTACGGGATTTCTGGATTGCTGGGTGCCCTGCTTAGTCCGATAGGTCTGGTCGTGGCGGCGCTGGCTGGCGTGGCGCTGGTTGTATGGAAATACTGGCAGCCGATAAGCGCATTTTTAGGTGGAGTGGTTGAAGGATTCAAAGCTGCAGCTGCGCCTATCAGTGCGGCGTTTGAGCCACTGCAGCCTGTTTTCCAGTGGATAGGTGACAAGGTCCAGGCGTTGTGGGGCTGGTTTACTGATCTGCTGACGCCGGTTAAATCCACCTCTGCAGAACTGCAAAGCGCGGCGTCGATGGGGCGGCAGTTTGGCGAAGCGCTGGCGGCAGGGCTGAACATGGTCATGCACCCGCTGGATTCGCTTAAATCGGGCGTGTCCTGGCTGCTTGAAAAACTCGGCATTGTCAGCAAGGAGGCGGCCAAAGCGAAGCTTCCTGAACAGGTCACGCGGCAGCAGCCAGCTACGGTCAACAGAGACGGTAAAGTGGTGATGCCGCCTGGCGGATTCCCGACGATGGGTTTTGCTGGCATGTACGACAGCGGCGGTACCATTCCGCGCGGCCAGTTCGGCATCGTGGGCGAGAATGGCCCAGAGATTGTTAACGGACCCGCCAATGTCACCGGCAGGAAACGGACTGCTGATCTGGCGAGGGTGGCGGCAACGCTCAATCCTTCCCGGCCGGAACCGGTCAGCGCTAAGCAACGTCCTGAACGCGGGATAGTTCTGCCGCCTGATAGTGTGAACGGTCCGGCAAATATTCCGGTAATCAATCGCACTACTGAACTGGTGAAACTGGCGGCAACAGTAAGCCCCGTTCGTGATGTAACAGCCAGCCCGGAGCAACGGCCTGAAAGCAGGTTAATACTGCCTCCTGAGATTGTTAACGCCCCGGTAAAACTTCCTGGTCGGGATCGTGCTGCGGAGCTGGCTGATATCGCTGCTGCCGTCATGCCAGCACCGGCCATTATGGAAATCACGGATAACAGGGCTGACCCGATGGCTATGCGCCAGAAGATGTTCGCTTCCGTGGTTGCTGGCGTAATGGGCCTGGCGGCTGCCCCGGCAGAAGCCGCACCACTTCATCCGTACAGTGTGCCTGTCAGGACGCAACCGGCGCCGGCGCCGAAGGAAGATAGACAGCCGCAGGTAATTAAGTACGAGATAAGCGCGCCAATTCATATTGTCGCGCAGCCAGGGCAAAGCGCGCAGGATATCGCCCGCGAGGTGGCCCGGCAGCTTGATGAGCGTGAGCGCAGGGCCAGGGCAAAAACACGCAGTAATTTCAGTGATCGAGGGGGTTACGAATAATGATGATGGTGCTGGGGTTGTACGTATTCATGCTGCGAACAGTGCCCTATCAGGAGCTGCAGTATCAGCGCAGCTGGCGGCACGCAGCCAACAGCCGGGTTAACCGGCGCCCGTCAACGCAGTTTCTTGGACCGGATAACGATACGCTTACGCTGTCCGGTGTCCTGCTGCCGGAGATTACCGGCGGCAGGTTGTCTTTGCTGGCGCTGGAGCAGATGGCGGAGCTGGGAAAAGCCTGGCCTCTGATTGAGGGGAGCGGGACGATTTACGGCATGTTTGTGATCGAGAGTCTGAGCCAGACAAAAACAGAATTTTTTGAGAGCGGTATGCCCCGGCGCATCGAATTTTCGCTGAGTCTGAAACGGGTGGATGAGTCGCTGTCTGATATGTTCGGCAGCCTCAGCGACCAGCTCAGTAATTTGCAGGAATCTGCCACCTCTGCGATAGGCAATATGAAAAATACGGTTGGAGGGTTACTGCAGTGAATTTCAGCTCTGATCTCCTGAACCTGTACAGCAAAACTCCCGGTTTCAGTATCATCATTGAAGGTAAAGATGTGACTACCGTTCTGGATGCGCGCCTGATGAGTCTGACGCTGACGGATAACCGGGGCTTTGAAGCGGACCAGCTTGATCTGGAACTGGACGACTCGGACGGGCTAATCGTTCTGCCGCGTCGGGGGGCCATTATTCAGTTTGCGCTGGGGTGGAAAGGTCAGCCGCTTTTTCCGAAAGGGGCGTTTACTGTCGATGAGATTGAGCACAGCGGCGCGCCTGACCGTCTCACAATTCGCGCGCGTAGCGCAGATTTCCGTGAAACCCTTAACACGCGGCGTGAAAAGTCCTGGCACCAGACAACGGTGGGCGAGGTCGTGAAGGAAATCGCCGCCAGGCATAAATTAAAGATGGCGCTGGGCCAGGACCTGATGGACAAACCTGTGGAGCATCTTGACCAGACCAACGAGAGCGATGCGAGTTTCCTGATGAAGCTGGCGCTGCAGTATGGAGCGATAGCCTCAGTTAAGGACGGCAATCTGTTGTTTATCCGCCAGGGGCAGGGCAGAACGGCAAGCGGTAAGCCGCTGCCGGTTATCACCATCACCCGCCAGGCCGGTGATGGTCATCGTTTTACCCTGGCCGACCGCGATGCCTATACGGGGGTGATTGCCAGCTGGCTGCATACCCGTGAGCCAAAGAAAAAAGAGACAGCAAAGGTTAAGCGCCGTCGAAAGAAAACCACTACGGCAAAGGAGCCGGAAGCAAAACAGGGAGATTACCTGGTTGGAACGGATGAAAACGTGCTGGTACTCAACAGAACTTATGCAAACCGCAGCAATGCAGAGCGAGCGGCAAAGATGCAGTGGGAGCGCCTGCAGCGCGGGGTAGCAACATTTTCACTGCAGCTCGCAGAGGGAAGGGCTGATCTGTATACCGAAATGCCGGTGAAGGTGAGCGGCTTTAAACAGCCCATTGATGATGCCGAATGGACCATTACCACGCTTACGCATAGTGTCAGTGCAGATAATGGTTTCACTACGGCTCTGGAGCTTGAAGTTAAGATTGATGATCTCGAAATGGAGTGATAGGTTCTCAAAATTGAATAATGGTGTATCATTATTGTGATTTTGGCAAAAGTGGTGGGATAACCGGAATGATGAATTGTCCAGAGTGCGGCCAGGCAGCCCACACAAGAAGCAGTTTTCAGGTATCAGCAACAACCAAAGAACGTTACAACCAGTGCCAAAATATCAACTGCGGTTGTACTTTTGTCACGCATGAAACATTTGTTAGGCATATCATTAAGCCTAATGTGATTTCTTCTGCGCCCCCACATCCGGGAAAAGATGGGCAAGGGCACATGAATTTTTAAAAAGAACCCGCTTTCAAAGCGGGATTTTTTTTGTCGCCAGTCCAAGAGCCTGTCGCCATTTTGCCGCCATTGGAAAAGAAAAAGGGGCTACGTTTTCACGTAACCCCTTGTTTTATTTGGTGGAGCTGGCGGGAGTTGAACCCGCGTCCGAAATTTCTACATCCTCGGTACTACATGCTTAGTTTGTCTTTACATTCGCACGCCAGCTGCGGACAAACACGCCACTAACGAACTAGCCTGATTAGTTTTAACGCTTCAACCCCAGGCAGGGTTTCCACGCGATCTCTTTTGGGTTTGACCTCTCTTTGATCCCCGTCTTAAGAGCGGAAGCTAGGGAGAGAGGGCTCTTAGCAGGTTATTAAGCTGCTAAAGCGTAGTTTTCGTCGTTTGCGACTATTTTTTTGCGGCTTTTAACGAGGCAAACCGCCCCTCGGCATGCACCTTGGGTTTCGCAAATCCCGTCGAATCCAGAATCAGCCCCAATAGTGTTGAACTCAGTATACCAGATTTCACTTCCTCGATACCAGCCCGAAACGCTAACTTGTTGAATAGTACAATAAGCGCGCAGAATCAACGTCCTGCGTTTTTCATGATACGTGCTTTGTCGAGCTGCCACTCGCGTGCTTTCAGGTCAGTACGCTTGTCGTGCTGTTTCTTACCTTTCGCCACTCCGATTTTCACTTTGCACCAGGCGTTTTTCCAGTACAAAGAGAGCGCAACTACGGTGAAGCCTTCGCGGTTGATGCGTCCGTAGAGGGATTCCAGCTCGCGCTTGTTCAGCAGCAGCTTACGGGTGCGGGTAGGATCGCAAACGTAATGTGAAGAGGCGACGGTCAGCGGCGTAAAGTTCGCGCCGAACAGGAAGGCCTCACCGTCTTTCAGGATCACGTAGCTGTCGCCGATATTGGCTTTCCCGGCACGCAGCGATTTTACTTCCCAGCCCTGCAACGCAAGGCCGGCCTCGAATTCTTCTTCGATGAAATACTCGTGGCGAGCACGCTTGTTGAGCGCAATGGTCGCCGAACCAGGTTTATGTGCTTTTTTCTTCGTCATAAGTGTCGTAAAGCCGTCGGTAATCTGATTTTAAAAAGTCACCTCATTGCGTCCTGTGAGGTCTAACGCGCTATCTTAGCACGAGATAAGGCTTAGCGTTTTTTTAACAGGTGATAAATGTTATTATTTGTCTGTTGTGTGACCATGGAAAATGCTATGCCTCAGATTAGCCGTACTGCGCTTGTTCCCTACAGCGCGGAACAAATGTATCAGTTAGTGAACGACGTTCAGTCCTATCCGGAATTTATTCCAGGATGCACCGGTAGCCGGGTGCTGGAATCCGGCCCGACTCAGATGACTGCGGCCGTGGATGTCTCCAAAGCGGGGATCAGCAAAACGTTCACCACGCGCAATACCCTGACGAGCAATCAGAGTATTTTGATGCATCTGGTGGATGGTCCGTTTAAAAAACTGATGGGAGGGTGGAAGTTTACGCCACTGAGCGCTGACGCCTGCCGCATTGAGTTTCATCTGGATTTTGAATTTACCAATAAGCTGATCGAACTGGCGTTTGGCCGAATCTTTAAAGAGCTGGCCTCGAATATGGTTCAGGCGTTCACCACGCGCGCCAAAGAGGTTTACAGTGTCGCATAAGATTGCTGTTGAGGTGGTGTATGCGCTGCCGGAGAAGCAGTATTTGCAGCGCGTGACGCTTGAAGAGGGCGCCACCGTTGAGGCGGCTATCCGGGCCTCCGGCATCCTTGAACTTCGCCGTGATATTGACCTGGCGAAGAATAAAGTCGGCATTTATAGCCGTCCGGTTAAGCTCGGTGATGTGCTGAAAGAGGGCGACAGGGTTGAAATCTATCGTCCGCTGATTGCCGACCCGAAAGAGTTGCGCCGTCAGCGAGCAGAGAAATCCGGTAAGTAGCCAAATAAACATACACAAAAAAGGTGCTCATTGAGCACCTTTTTGCGTTGCTGGCGCCTGATTATTTGGTCAGGGCAGGCTTGTTGTCGATGTTGGTCAGCACGCCGGCACTGCTGAAGGTCAGCGTCAGGGTTTGCTGGGTCACATCTTCATGACCAGGCTGCTGGCGGAATACATAGAACCACGTATTTGTGCCGAACGGATCAGACATCATCGGGGTTCCCAGGGCATAAGCGACCTGCTGTTGTGTCATACCTACGCGGATTTTGGACACATCGTTAGGAGTAAGGTAGTTCCCCTGGTTGATGTCAGGACGGTAAACCACTTTCTCCAGAGTGGAACAGCCTGCGGTCAACATCAGAAGAACCGCTGCGGCAGCGGTCAGCGTTTTACAGCGCATAGTGATTTGATTCCTTTTCGGGCCCGAGCAGTACGCGGCTCATATGTAATATGCCGATGATAATAGACCTTGCCCCACTTTGAAACTGGTCTGGCGGCGTTTTTGTTGTTCTGTATGACCCTAAGATCCCGAAAAAGTTTATGCCGCCAGCAGTTCTTTCGCATTCGCGAGCGTATTACGGGTGACTTCACTGCCCCCCAGCAGGCGTGCCAGCTCCTGCAAGCGTGAGCGTTTATCCAGCGGCTTCATGTGCGTTTCCGTCATTTCGCCATCGGTTTCCTTGCTAACAATAAAGTGGTGATGACCACAGCCGGCGACCTGCGGCAGGTGAGTCACACACATAACCTGCGTCGATTCACCCAACTGACGCAGCAGTTTGCCGACAACGGCCGCGGTCGGGCCGCTGATACCCACATCCACTTCATCGAAAATCAACGCCGGGGTTTCCATTTTACGGGCGGTAATCACCTGAATGGCCAGGGCGATACGCGACAGTTCACCGCCAGAAGCCACTTTCGAAATCGCCTGTAAAGGCTGGCCCGGGTTGGTGGTGACGCGGAATTCTACGCGGTCTGCGCCTTCCGCCGTCAGGTGATGCTCTTCAAAGCGAACATCAATAGTGAACACCCCATGCGGCATCGCCAGCGTATGCATGCTGTCGGTAATATGCTGGCTAAGCTCCAGAGCATAGTGCTGTCGCACGTCGTGCAGCCGTTTCGCCGTTTCCAGCGCCTGCTGATGATGCAGATTAACCGCCAGAGACAAGGTTTCGAGGGAATCGGCCTGATCGTCCAGCTGCTGCTGTTCCTCCAGCAGAGACTGATAGTAATTCGGCAGCTCTTCCGGGGTAACGTGATGCTTACGCGCCAGTGAAATCTGACGGGAGATGCGTTGCTCAAGCTCGAACAGACGGTTCGGGTCGAGATCCAGACGTTCACAGTAGTGGCGCAGCTCATCCCCGGCTTCTGAAATCTGAATCGCGGCTTCTTCCAGCATTTCCAATACGCCAGAAAGCTTATTGTCCATGCCGGTCAGTTCGGTAACAAGCTGACGCACGGTATACAGCTGGCTCTGCAAATTCACGTCTTCGCCATCCGCCAGCATGTTCAGGGCATTCTGGCTGATGGAAAGCAGCTGACCACTGTTGGCCAGACGCTTGTACTCCTCGTCGATTTGCTCAAATTCACCCGCCTGAGGGTTAAATTCGTTCAGCTCTTTCAACTGATATTCCAGCAGCTCGGCGCGCGCGGTACGCTCCTGGCTTTGCTGTTGATGCTGCGCAAGTTCGCGGCAGCTTTGATGCCACTGACGATAGTGCTCCGCCATGAGTTGAGTAAGCGCGTACTCACCCGCGTAGCCATCGAGCAGGGCTTTCTGCTGTTCGGGTTTGATTAGCTGCTGGTGCGCGTGCTGACCATGGATCTGGATGAGCAGCTGGCCCAGCTCGCGAAGCTGGGAAAGAGGAACCGCTGTACCATTGATAAAACCGCGGGAGCGGCCGTCACTGCTGATAACGCGACGAAGTAAACACTCACGTCCATCTTCCAGCTGGTTCGCTTCCAGCCAGCGCAGGGCGGCAGGCGTGTCTTTTAACGAGAAGCGGGCGCAGAGATCGGCACGGGCCGCACCTGTGCGCACCATATCACCCTCTGCACGACCGCCGAGGCACAAGCCGAGGGCATCAATGGCAATGGATTTACCTGCACCGGTTTCACCGGTAATCGCCGTCATTCCACTATGGAAGTCGATCTCAAGCTCACGAACAATGGCAAAGTTGCTGATGGTCAGTTGTGCCAGCATAATTGTTTTCCTGTATGAAAAACCATAACTGTGTTTGTATACAGTATAAACTGGTTTTATATACAGTAAAGCGCTGGATGTAAAATCAGAACAATTTTTTTGACCAGCCGAGTTTTGAGCTTAATGTATTGAAATAACTGTAATCTTTTGGATGGATAAGGTTCAGGTGATAATCGCAGCGGCGAATGAGGACATCTTCTCCTTCCTGAATGGGAAGCGCAATCTGGCTGTCGCAGCTGATCTCCAGGTCGCTGCGGCGATGGGAAAAACGCAGGCGGATGGTGCTGTCGCCGTTGATCACCAGCGGACGCGCCGAGAGCGTATGCGGGAACATCGGCACCAGGGTGATCGCATCCAGCGAGGGCGTCAGGATTGGGCCTCCGGCTGAAAGCGAGTAGGCAGTTGACCCCGTCGGGGTTGAAATAATCAGCCCGTCAGAGCGCTGCGAGAAAGCGAAGATTTCGTCGATATAGACTTCGAACTCGATCATGTGCGCCACTTTTCCAGGGTGGAGAACCACCTCGTTAATAGCGGTGCTGATGCGCTTCTGGCAATCCTGCTGGCAGACCTGGGCTTCAAGTAAAAACCGTTTTTCACTGATATAGTGACCTTCCAGCACGTCCGCCAGCTGCTGTTGCGCATTGTCCGGGTCGAGGTCGGTCAGGAAACCAAGATTGCCACGGTTAATACCAATAACCTTAATATCATAGCGAGCCAGCGTTCGCGCCGCGCCCAGCATATTGCCGTCGCCGCCGACCACCACGGCGAGATCCGCCTGCTGGCCAATTTCCGCCAGCGTGCCGGTTCTGACGCTTTTAAGCTGCAACTCCTGGGCGATCTGCTGCTCGACCATCACTTCATAGCCTTTACCACACAGCCAGCGATACAACATTTCATGTGTCGTCAATGCGGTAGGGTGACGCGGATGGCCGACGATCCCAATACACCTGAAATGATTATTCATTTTCTGGAGGTCCTTGTGCCTGATGAATGATGACAATCTGCCTTGTTCCCTTGAATCCAGGAAACTGATCCCCATAATAAGCGAAGTTAGCGAGATGAATGCAGAAAAACGCGGAGAAATTCATGAGTAGTAAAGAACAGAAAACGCCTGAGGGGCAAGCCCCTGAAGAAATTATCACGGAACAGCACGATGAAGTTGAGGCAGTAGAGCCAGACACGTCTGCTGAGCAGGTGGACCCGCGCGATGAAAAAATTGCCAATCTGGAAGCTCAGTTGGTAGAAGCGCAGAATCGCGAACGCGATGGCGTACTGCGTATCAAAGCGGAAATGGAAAACCTGCGCCGTCGTACCGAGCTGGACGTTGAAAAGGCGCACAAATTTGCGCTGGAGAAATTCGTCAACGAACTGCTTCCGGTGATCGACAGCCTGGATCGCGCGCTGGAAGTGGCGGATAAAGCTAATCCGGATAATGCGGCGATGATTGAAGGCATCGAGCTGACGCTGAAATCCATGCTGGATGTGGTGCGTAAGTTCGGTGTTGAAGTGATTGCCGATACGGATGTACCACTGGATCCAAACGTTCACCAGGCCATTGCGATGGTGGAATCCGAAGACGTTGCCGCGGGTAACGTGCTGGGCGTGATGCAGAAAGGGTATACCCTGAACGGTCGTACTATTCGCGCTGCGATGGTGACCGTGGCGAAAGCGAAAGCGTAATTTGCCGACCCGTAGTGCCGGGTGGCGGCTTCGCCTTACCCGGCCTACAACATTACTCGGCGATACTTTCGCGTAAAGGTTTAACGGGCAGGACCTTCACCTGCTTAATCATATTGTCCTGAACGTCCAGAATATCAATATCATACTGCTCAATGCGCACGCGCGTGCCTGCCGCCGGGATCTCTTCCAGCGCTTCCAGGATCATTCCGTTCATCGTCCGCGCTTCGTCTTCCGGCAAATGCCAGTTAAACGCTTTATTGATTTCACGAATGTTGGCGCTGCCGTCGATAAGCACTGACCCGTCGTTTTGCGGGGTGACTTCTTCTGCAAGGGAAGGCGACATTGACGTGGTAAAGTCCCCGACAATCTCTTCCAGAATATCTTCGACCGTCACCAGTCCCTGTATGTCGCCGTATTCATCCACCACCAGACCGACTTTCTTCTTGTTTCGCTGGAACTTCACCAGCTGCGTGCTGAGTGGGGTGCCTTCCGGCACGTAGTAAATTTCGTCGGCGGCGCGCAGCATCACCTCTTTGGTGAACTCGTTTTTCTCAGTCATCAGACGATAGGCCTCGCGCACACGCAGCATGCTGATGGCATCGTCGAGAGAATCGCGATAGAGGACGATACGCCCGTGCGGGGAGTGCGTCAGCTGGCGGACAATGGCCTTCCAGTCGTCGTTAATATCAATCCCGACGATTTCATTGCGCGGCACCATGATGTCGTCAACGCTGACCTTTTCCAGATCCAGCACCGACAGGAGCATGTCCTGATTGCGACGGGAGATCTGCGAGCGGGATTCGTTCACGATGGTACGCAGTTCGTCTTTGCTGAGCGCGCTACTGATGGTGACGTCTGCCTTTATACCAACCATGCGCATCAGCACCCGTGTCACCATATTCAGCAGCCAGACCAGCGGCATCATCAGAATAAGCAGCGGTGCTAACAGGAAACTGCTCGGGTAGGCGACTTTTTCCGGGTAAAGCGCCGCGATGGTTTTGGGCAGCACTTCCGCAAACACCAGTACCACAAACGTGAGCACACCTGTGGCAATCGCCACGCCTGCGTTGCCGTACAGACGCATCCCGACGATGGTGCCCAGTGCAGAGGCGAGAATATTGACCAGGTTGTTACCGATAAGCACCAGGCTAATCAGACGGTCCGGCTTACGCAGAAGCTTTTCGACACGACGCGCGGCACGGTTACCCTGCTTGGCGCGATGACGTAACCGGTAGCGGTTCAGCGTCATCATGCCGGTTTCAGAGCCAGAGAAATAAGCGGAAATGACCACCATGATGACCAGAATGACGATCAGCGTGGTGGTAGAGATGTGTTCCAGGGGGAACTCCTTTTGTTACTTAGCCAGCAAATTGCTGTATGAAGCGGCTACCAAAATAGGCAAGCGTGAGAATGCCCGCACCCGCAACGTTAAACCAGACCACGCGACGACCGCGCCAGCCTTCATGATAATGGCCCCATAACAGGACAATATAGACAAACCACGCGATGATGGAGAGGACCGCTTTATCGATATTCTCCACGCTGAACAGGTTCTTCATATAAAACAAGCCCGTGCACAGCGTCAGCGTCAGCAAAACCACGCCGACCTGGGTGATGTGGAACATCTTACGCTCAATCACCATCAGCGGCGGCATTTCATGGTTAAACGCCAGCTTTTTATTTTTCAGCTGGTAGTCGATCCAGGCGAGCTGCATGGCGTAAAGGGCGGCGATGATCAGCGTCGCGTAGGAGAACAGCGACAGGCCAATATGCACCAGCATCCCCGGCGTGGCTTCCAAGTGAGTAATAAACTCATTGGGCATGAACGTGGCTAACGCCAGGTTGATCAGCGCAAAGGCGTAGACTATCGGCAGCAGCAGCCAGCCACGATTTTTAGACGCGACAATGGTCATGACCGTACAGATCATCAGGCTGACCAGCGAGCCGACGTTCAGCACGCTCAGATTTTGCACGCTGCCGTCGCCGGGAATGATGCGTGATTCCAGCGCAAACGCATGGCTAATCAGTGCGATCACTGCCGAAAGAATAGCCATGCGCCGCCAGCCGCTGTTTTTTTGCAGCAGGCCAGGAATGATCAGCGCGAGGCTGACAGAGTAGGCAACAAGGGCGATCAGTGCGAAAACAGGCATATAGGCGTCGACAGTTGTCTTAATAAGAAAGAGAAGCAGTATAACGTTACGTGACGCCTGCTCCAACCGTTGCATAACAACAAAGGCGCCTTCATGTTATACTCCGGCAAAATTCTGTGTATGTGTCGCCCAGGCGACCTAACGTTTCTACCCCAGGCGAGAGACAATGTTTGATAATTTAACCGATCGTTTGTCGCGCACGCTGCGCAACATCAGCGGCCGTGGACGCCTCACCGAAGAGAACATCAAGGAAACGCTGCGCGAAGTGCGCATGGCGCTGCTGGAAGCAGACGTTGCGTTGCCGGTCGTGCGTGATTTTATCAACCGCGTGAAAGAGAAAGCGGTTGGTCATGAAGTTAACAAGAGCCTGACTCCGGGTCAGGAGTTCGTCAAAATCGTCCGTAACGAGCTGGTTTCGGCGATGGGCGAAGAGAATCAGGTGCTTAACCTGGCGGCTCAGCCACCGGCCGTCGTGCTGATGGCGGGTCTGCAAGGTGCGGGTAAAACCACCAGCGTCGGTAAGCTGGGGAAATTCCTGCGCGAAAAGCACAAGAAAAAAGTGCTGGTGGTTTCGGCGGACGTGTATCGCCCGGCGGCGATCAAACAGCTGGAAACGCTGGCCGAGCAGGTTGGCGTAGACTTCTTCCCGTCCGACGTGGCGCAGAAGCCTGTTGACATCGTTAACGCGGCGCTGAAAGAGGCGAAGCTGAAATTCTACGACGTGCTGCTGGTGGATACCGCCGGTCGACTGCACGTTGACGAAGCGATGATGGACGAAATCAAGCAGGTTCATGCTTCTATCAATCCGGTAGAGACCCTGTTTGTTGTCGACGCCATGACCGGTCAGGATGCGGCGAACACCGCGAAAGCGTTTAACGAAGCCCTGCCGTTAACCGGCGTGGTGCTGACCAAAGTCGACGGCGACGCTCGCGGCGGTGCGGCGCTGTCTATTCGTCATATCACCGGTAAGCCAATTAAGTTCCTCGGCGTGGGCGAGAAAACCGAAGCGCTGGAGCCGTTCCACCCGGATCGTATTGCCTCCCGTATCCTCGGCATGGGCGACGTGCTGTCGCTGATCGAAGATATCGAAAGCAAGGTTGACCGCGCGCAGGCTGAAAAACTCGCCAGCAAGCTGAAAAAAGGTGACGGTTTCGATCTGACCGACTTCCTTGAGCAACTGCGTCAGATGAAAAACATGGGCGGTATGGCAAGCCTGATGGGTAAACTGCCGGGTATGGGGCAGATCCCGGACAACGTCAAATCCCAGATGGATGACAAAGTGCTGGTGCGTATGGAGGCAATCATCAACTCGATGACGCTGAAAGAGCGCGCGAAGCCAGAAATCATCAAAGGTTCCCGCAAGCGCCGTATCGCAGCCGGTTGCGGCATGCAGGTCCAGGACGTTAACCGCCTTCTGAAACAGTTCGACGACATGCAGCGCATGATGAAGAAAATGAAGAAAGGCGGCATGGCGAAGATGATGCGCGGCATGAAAGGCATGATGCCGCCCGGTTTTCCTGGGCGATAATCGCTTTTGAGATTGCTTTTTGCCCGAAAATGAGTAAAATTTTCGGGCTTTTAATATGACACCCGGGCTCCGTTCCTCGATGGGGCCCGGTTGTTTTATTCACACAAGAGGATGTTATGGTAACTATTCGTTTAGCACGTCACGGCGCTAAAAAGCGTCCGTTCTACCAGGTTGTTGTGACTGACAGCCGTAATGCACGCAACGGTCGCTTCATTGAGCGCGTTGGTTTCTTCAACCCACTGGCCTCTGGCGCAGAAGAAGAAACTCGTCTGGATCTGGATCGTATCGCTCACTGGGTTGGCCAGGGCGCTACTGTTTCCGATCGCGTTGCTACGCTGATCAAAGCAGCAAACAAAGCAGCTTAATCTGTCACGGTGGTCATGATGAGCAATAAAGCACCTGTTGAACCGATCGTATTGGGAAAAATGGGTTCTTGCTACGGTATCCGTGGTTGGCTCAGAGTGTTTTCCTCCACTGAAGACGCTGATAGCATTTTTGATTACCAGCCCTGGTTTATCCAGAAAGCCGGTAAGTGGGAAGAGGTCGAGCTGGAAAGCTGGCGTCACCACAATCAGGACATCATCATCAAGCTGAAAGGCATTGACGATCGAGATGCCGCGAATGCGCTGACTAATTGTGAAATTGTCGTGGATTCGTCGCAGTTGCCGCAACTGGAAGAGGGTGACTACTACTGGAAAGACCTTATGGGTTGCCAGGTAGTGACCACTGAAGGCTACAGCCTGGGGAAAGTCATCGACATGATGGAAACCGGGTCAAATGACGTTCTCGTCATTAAGGCAAACCTGAAAGATGCATTTGGCATCAAGGAGCGGTTGGTCCCGTTCCTCGATGGACAGGTTATCAAGAAAGTCGATCTCACTACTCAAACCATTGAAGTAGATTGGGATCCTGGTTTTTAAATTCTCCGGATAAACGGTAAAAGACGGCGCTATGTGGATTGGCATAATTAGCCTGTTTCCTGAAATGTTCCGCGCGATTACCGATTACGGGGTAACTGGCCGGGCAGTTAAGAATGGCCTGCTGAGCATCCAGAGCTGGAGTCCTCGTGACTTCACGCATGACCGGCACCGTACCGTGGACGATCGTCCTTACGGCGGCGGACCGGGGATGTTGATGATGGTGCAACCCTTACGGGACGCCATTCACACAGCAAAAGCCGCGGCAGGTGAAGGCGCGAAGGTGATTTATCTGTCACCTCAGGGACGCAAGCTTGATCAAGCGGGCGTGAGCGAACTGGCGACGAATCAAAAGCTGATTCTGGTCTGTGGTCGCTACGAAGGGATAGATGAGCGCGTAATTCAAACCGAGATTGACGAAGAATGGTCTATCGGCGATTACGTTCTCAGCGGTGGTGAGCTACCAGCAATGACGCTGATTGACTCCGTCGCCCGGTTTATTCCGGGGGTTCTGGGCCATGAAGCTTCGGCAACGGAAGATTCCTTTGCCGATGGATTGCTGGACTGTCCACACTATACTCGTCCTGAAGTGTTAGAAGGGATGGAAGTCCCGGCAGTGTTACTGTCTGGAAACCATGCCGAGATACGTCGCTGGCGTTTGAAGCAGTCGCTGGGCCGAACCTGGCTTAGAAGACCTGAACTTCTGGAAAACCTGGCTCTGACTGAAGAGCAAGCAAAGTTGCTGGCCGAGTTCAAAACTGAACACGCGCACCAGCAGCATGAACATGATGGGAAAGCGTAATACGCTCCCGAATATCAGTTTACCCAGGATAAGAGATTAAATTATGAGCAACATTATTAAGCAACTTGAACAAGAGCAGATGAAGCAGGACGTACCTTCCTTCCGTCCGGGTGATACCGTGGAAGTGAAAGTATGGGTTGTTGAAGGTTCCAA
>OFLN01000096.1_pt1 | contig 57454 bp, 54 predicted proteins | sample 1540821 | NCBI WGS metagenome assembly OFLN01 (sample SAMEA4413037, study PRJEB24355) | metagenome | biome: human; feature: gut; material: faeces | place: United Kingdom | collected 2010 | reverse complement strand
AGTGACTTTTTGCGACCGAAGATGCTCGGCGCGGGGATTGACCAGTCTATGCATTCCGCAGCTGTACGCCACGGCTCCAACTGGCCCGCACCCACGGCGGCAGACTTCGGATCCCCGTGCGTGGCTTCCGGCCAGACTATCGGTTTTCCGTCCCGGCGCATCACCATGAAGAACCGCTTACGGATGGTCGGCGCGCCATAATCGCAGGCGCGCAGCTCGCGAAAATCGACGACATAACCCAGCCCGGCAATTAAGCGCTTGGCCTGCTCGCTATCCGGTGAAAACTCCAGAAACTCGCAACACTCCACCAGTGCAGGATGATCTGCTGGAATACCGGTGGTAAGCATCCCGACAAATGCATTGAAAGTTTCACCGATGCGTGCCGGATCCGGGCGCATTTCTGCCGCGAGTAACGGGCCCCACGTTTTAAACTCTTCGACGTTTTCCAGCATCATGACTCGCGGGCCAACATCCAGCGCCCAACGAATGACGATCCATGCCAGCCCTCGAATAGCTTTCTCTACTGGTTTAGCACCTTTCGCTTTAGAAAAGTGACGACAGTCAGGCGAGAACCATGCCAGGCCGACAGGCTTGCTACTGGTAGCGGCTAATGGGGATACATCAAACACACTTTCGCAATAGTGAAGCGTGTCGGGATGGTTAGTGCGGTGCATAGCAACGGCGTTGACATCGTGGTTAATAGCAATATCAACACTGCGCCCTATTGCCAGTTCAATACCTGTACTGGCGCCACCGCCACCAGCAAAATTATCGACAATAATCTCACGCATGAGCGGTCCCCCTCATGCTGCCGACCAGCCCACCAGCAACGGTGATGATTTCGCTGGTGGGCACGCGCTCCAGCCACAACTGGTTAATGTGGGCCTTCAGCTTGTTCTGCTGTGAGAATTCCAGATCCTCTGCGCCTTGTAACTGTTCAAAGACGAGACCAACTTCCAGTGGCCAGATCCGGGATTCAGCCTCAACTAATGATGTAACAGCATCGGGGATGATCACTTCAGGAGACTGAACTGCCGAAGCTGGTGACAGGAATTTTCCTGCAGCAAACTCAGCCAAAGCCATACTTGCGCGCCCTTTTGCTTCCAGCTCAACGCGATCGATGTAGCTAAAATGTTCACCGCGCCAGGTCTTATCAAATACCGCAATGGCCCCGGCAAAGAATGCGCTGGTGGGCTTCTGCTTTTCGTCGGCCGGCACAAACCACGTTGGGAGATCGAATCCAATACGACCACGAATAAACATGATGTGATCGGCATATTCCGGCCACCATGTTTCACTTGTTGCTGACTTCACGAGGTAAATGTAACGACCACCCTTTTCACGTTGCTCGGCGGTATAGTTCATAATATGAGTCATGCCAGTGATGGCTTGTTTTTCATGGTACTGCGAACGGCTGTACGGCGGATTAGCAAAGGCCGCTCCTCCGAGTTCTACCAAACGACCAGACCAGTCCTGCGTCAGCGCATTATCTTCAGCGGTATACCATGCCGGACATTTTGTATTGCTGTCGTCTGCAAACAGGTCCAGCACCAGCGGGCCAAACATAGCGTTAACGCCCCAGAACAGCAGATCAGGGGTACGCCATTGATCCCCGACTTCTTTTAAATAATGAGCACTACGCTGGCGCTGTTCCTCAAGTGCCAGGCAATAAGGGCTGACGGTTTTTGTTAAAGTTTGCTCTTCTGCGGTCATAGCTTCTTGTACTTCCTGACTCATAGTTTTCCCCTGCGCTGATCAGCATCAACAAGTGCTCTCAGTAACCAGTAACGGCGATCAAAGCTGAAAAGGTCATTTCTGAGGAGTGCATATTTTCTGCGAAAAATAACGTCGTGCTGCCACCAGTAACGCCAGTGATGCAAACGCACAAGGCGCCGGAGACTTATCAAAATCTTCTTCAATCGGAGCACAAGTCACCTCCGCAGTAATTTCCGGCTAGATAGCATGACCCGGCGGAATCATTCATGTTTCTGGCGTTTCGAACAGAAGCATTCTTAAGACGCAGGTATCGCTCTCTTGCTTTAGCTGTACAGTTGCTGTCACAAAGTTGCTGCCATACCGTCGCCGCACGGCGGTAATAGCGTTTCTCTTCCAGCTTTTTGGCTGTCGCTTCAAGGGCAAGAATCTCCCCCGAAAGCCCACCAGGCAGGTACTCTTCAATATCAATGGATCCCGCTACGAAGTAGATAAACCCACCAGTAACTTCAACGCTGGCAAGTTCCCCGTCGTAGTACAGGCGATGAACAGCGCTCTTCACTGTTACCGGTTTGGTTTCAGGAAATGCCGCAGTGATATCGCGCAGCATTTTGCCTGGATTCTTCTCAATAAATTCAAAGATCGACTTGGCTATGTTCATCCCCGGAACCCCCGTGGAATAGTGGTTTGTACTGGACTAATTGAATTAACATCCCGCGGTCTGGTTTTGTCCCACAACTCCCTTGGCGGGCGGCCTTTGGCATCCCAACGGATAGCGCTTTGCAGATATCCCTCGAATTTTTTAGGGCCGAAAAGTGTCTCGGGTCGCATGTACTGGTATTGCTCGTCGTTGCCATGCCAGTGCTCATGCTTAACGTCGATTACCAGTTTCAAGTCGCTAACGGTATGACCTTCGCGGAGGCGGGCGCGAATGTTCTCCAGCGAGGTCTTAGATTTCTGGTAACGGGAACCGCTGACCAGATTCAGGTGTGCCAGAACTTCGATCGCGTTATCGGTAATAACAACTTCAGGATCCGGCTTATCGTCGGGTTCCGCAGGAGCCCGACAAGAAGGTTTTTTAGATGACGGATCTAATGACGGATCTAATGACGGATCGCCTTCAACCATTGAGGGGTCCTCCCGCAATATTTGAGGGGGTACAGACCCATTATTTGAGGCATCAGAATTTGACCCCTCAAATTTTGAACCATCAAATTCTGAGGCATCAAATTTTGATTGTTCACGTGGCGTTGCGTAGAAGATTTTTGCTTCAGCTGCTGCACGTTCAAGCATGTCCACATTGAGTTTATAAACGTTCGAATTATTCTTTCCGCCCACGCGCCGTTCCTGCTTCTTCAGCCAGCCTTTAGCCTGAAGCTTTTTGATAGCGCTGCGGACAGTATTCTCGCTCTTGGCGCCGATCTGTCGCTGAATAGTGGTTACCGCTGGCCATGACACCCCTTCGTCATTACTGAAATCTGCCAGGCGAGCCATGACCGCTATTTCTGAGATTATCAGCCCTTTGAAAGCACATGCTTCCCATACGAGGCCGTGTAATTTACTGCTCATGGCTGCCCTCTACTTCCCTGAACTTGCGTTGAAACTGATCGAGTGGGCTAAAGCACTCGTGGGAATAGCCTTCCCGCAGGTAGATGACGCGACGTGTCTCAGGCTCCCAGCGGATAACTCTGACTGGATTGCCATAGTGGTCTTTGAACTTCCGGTTAACTTCTCGCATAGCGCTTTAGCCCTCCGGTTAAAGACCCCCACAACTCCGCGTGCCCGACTGTGGTTACACTCGACCCATTTACCGCATACCATGCGCTCATACCGAAACGACGAAACGCCCGGGATCGGGTACATCCGTAGTTGCGGTAATTGAAGATTTACGATTAAATTGCTCATGCGGATTATTTCTCCATACACAAAGATTTATTCGCCACGACGCCCGGAGCTGCACACTCGCGGGCGTCACTCTTTTCTGGCTGACAAAAGACACGGAACAGTAACGTTAAATGTTCCTGCCATTTCGCCATCACCTGATAGCTGTTCTCCTCAATTTGCTCGCGTTCTGCCTGGTCAATTACCCCATCAGCTGTAGCTTTACGCAGGTACTGCGAGTGTTTTCCTATCCACTCAATGGACTCCATAAGACGCTGGTTAATATCTGCGTTGTCCACGTCTTCAATATCTGCCAACGGAACAAAAACGCCGTTCGAGTGACGCGCTATAGCATTGGCAATATGATTTGACCCACCAGCACGCTGCAGCACCATTGCCCAGCCGAGAGGGAAAATCTGATCACCATCGGCACGTAAACGGTTAAACAATGCGTTTTCAGTAACGCCCAGCCACTCCGCAGCTTCCACGTAACCACCGTCCAAATCAGTGATCGTTTTTTTGATAGCGGCCACCAGCCATGCCGGCTGCTTATCAACTTTCCATTCTGGTTCTATACCCACGGCTTACCCCCTACCTCTGTGGTTTCTGTTACACCCCTGAAGCGCTATCGTTCTGATTAGCACCCTGGCCATAGAGCAACCAATGAGGATCGCAATGCAGGGCTGAAGACAATTCAATGATGTAACGGGGTCTCTTTGTTAAACCCGCCTCGATCGCTTGTAATGACTGCTGGGTGATTCCGACCAATTCAGCCAATTGCGCTTGTGAGAGATTCATCTCTTCACGTTTATTCTTTAATCTTTGAGAAATTGATTCCATAACACCTCCACAGTTTTATCTGTATTTTTGAACAGATACTACTGTTTGTCAATCACAGTTTAAACTGTGACCATGAGGCCATGGGAATGGAGGAGCTATGAGCCTTGCAGAACGCGTAAAACAAAAAAGAATCGAACTTGGTCTTACTCAAGAGCAAGCAGCTGAAAAGGCAGGAATAAGGCAACAATCATGGGCCAGCATTGAGGATGGAAAAACTAAAAAGCCTCGCAACATAGTAGGAATAAGCAAAGCACTTAAGTGCGACCCAACATGGTTGATGAACGGTGGGCCTTTCATGGCTCTGGACGATGTGAATTCAAGGAAAGTACCTTTGATCAGTTACGTCCAGGCTGGGGCGTTAGCAGAAAAACACCCTATTGATGCATTTGATGGTAGCTTCGAATACATCATGACTGACCTTGATATTTCTGAGTTTACTTTTGCACTAAGGATAGAAGGTGATTCAATGGAGCCTGACTTTAAAGAAGGCGACATTATCATTGTTGATCCAGAGTTAGAGCCCGTTCCGGGCGAGTTTGTTGTTGCTAAAAATGGTGAAAATGAGGCTACTTTTAAAAAGTACCGTCCTACATTTACCGATATTTCAGGCCGCCAGCAATATGAACTGGTCCCCCTTAATGACGACTACCCCACCATTAATAGCTCTGAACGCCCGTTGAAAATTATCGGCGTAATGGTCGAACATAGAATTTACAGGCGAAAAAGGTAAATCCTTCCTCACATGAACCGGCCGGCGCCGGTTTTTTTACGTCTTTAGTTTCATAAAAAACAATAAATTACAGTTTTTTTAGTATAGATCATCACTCAATACAGTTTTGACTGTTGACGCATTAACAGTTTTATCTGTATTATTAATCCATCAACAGCGAACAGGTAGGACGCCCACGAAGTAGCCGCCCGGGGCATATGAAGGCCGGGATGATTTGCTAACAGATAAACCAGAAAGGAACAGAATATGGCGAGCAAAGGCATTGAAAACCTTATCAAGGACGCATTAGCAAACGGCTGTCATGCAGTCCGTAAAGCGCATCGCTTCGAGGTAAGCAAGAAAGGCCAAAAATCAATCACTCTTATTATTTGTGAAGATGGCACAGCTTACCGCGGAGATATTGACCTAACGATCGCCATAGCCATTCGCACTCAAAAAGAAATGCGCAGCATCCTCGGCCTGCCGGCCAAGGCAAGTTAATTACCACAGGTATCTTCGGGAGGGGTTGCGGAGCTGGATTGACCACCAGCAACAGAAACTCACCCGACATACAGCAGCCGTTTAGCCCACGGCGTCGGGGGTCCAGTAGACCTGGATTAATACTGTAGGGGTTGTGCCGGTTGGTCGCCGGCGCCCCGCCCGAAGATTCCTGATCGAACATGGCGAAAGCCGACAGCGTTGAAGGCGATTTTCTCGGTTTGCGCGCTAAACAATAGCGGGGGTGAAATCGGGGCGGAGAAGCAGAATCCGCGATGTCGGGACTTGATACTTCCGGCCAGACCAACAAGCCGAATGATCGCGTAACGGTCCTTTGCATCTGCCCCGGCGAGGTGGCGCCGCCGGACCGGGGCGGATGAATCGTACACAACATGAAAGCGCATTCCATCTTCATCCGTCGTGGGGACTGGTTTGTAACTGAAGGAGTGCGCTTCCAGTTGTGAACGGCAATATTCACGACCGTTGTATGGCACATGCAGCGTTAGCAGCCCGGATGGTTCCCTTGAAGTTCCATGCGCTATCCGGACAACTGGAATGTGCAAGCCAAGTGTTTCAGGCACGACGTGCGCCCCACCAGCGCGGCGAAAAGGTGTGACGCCCGGGAAGAGTCCGGGACACAACGATGAGGGCATTGACGAGCAAGGCACAGAGTCTGGTTCGATTCCAGACGCCAGGATAGTTCTATATCTGGTGATGGGCAGGGAAAAGGTCCGTTCGATTCGGACACCGGCAGTGCTCTCTTCGTTGTGGTAATTGCGGCTATGCGCACGTGACGAGCCAACCCCGTTCAATGAATGCGTTTCCGGGCAGTGTACGTCGCCGGTTATGGCTTAACCCGGCAGGTGGAGGCACCACCGCCACAACCTAGTTAACTGTGCTGTGTGTAGTCTTGGCGGTTATCCAGTTTTCCACTATCCAAAGGAGGAAGAGGATAACGTTCTGATGGATAACCGCCCTTTTTACACAATACACAAGAGCATCACCGGGCGACGGGCTCATTACCCAATCCACCCGGGCGGCATCCAAACCGCAGGTGCTCTTCTGTGTTGTGTACGGAGAAATTCCCGGCGGTGGCAGCCGCCTTTCGAGAGGGTAAAACCATGAGTAATGATCGCATGACAGTAGTGCCCGATTTCCTGGGTGAACTGGACGCCGGCGTATTCATGAACAAGATTGCGGCGGCTCTTAATACCACCGCGCTCGGCGTTCTGAACAACGGCAACAAAGGCAAGGTTGTCCTCACCTTTGATTTTGAGCGTATGGGCAACTCTGTTGAAGAGAAGCGCGTCAAGATTAAGCACAAGCTGAACTACAGCACCCCAACTCCCCGCGGCAAAGCATCGGAGGAGGACACCACCGAAACACCAATGTGGGTTAACAAAGGTGGCAAGCTAACAATCCTGCAGGAGGATCAGGGGCAACTCTTCGGTATCACCGGTACGGTGGACGGAAAGCTTAAAGCGGCTCAGTGAACCGCGCGCACAAATTCACTGATATCACTTCGCTAATCAGTTAATAAGGAATTTATATGTCTCAGTTAGACAGCGGTACTTTTCAGCAGGTTAAAGACCTGGTGCTTTCCGGTTATCACCTGAACGATATCCACGGCTTAGCCTGCCCGACCGCCCTACTACCACAAGACACCAACGTTGAAAGTCTGGAGCGTTTTGCTCTTGAGCGCTTCCGTTTCCGCGGCGCCATGGACACAACCAGCATTGATGATTTCGTTCGCTATTCTGTTAGTTATGCCCAGGAAGAAGAAAAGGCACGTTGCTTTATTGATGCCGATAACATGCTGGCCCGTTCTATCTTCAATATCGGCACGCTGGATAACCCAGGCCACGCTGATAACGTCGCCTCGATCAAGCTTAAGAAGACAGCGCCCTTCAGCGCGTTACTGGCGATCAACGGCGATCACCTTAATCAGAAGCAAATCGCTGAGTGGCTCGAAGACTGGAGCGATTATCTGCTGGCATTTGATGCTGGCGGCAACACGATGACGATCGCCCAGGCTGCGCAAGCTGTCCGCCGCGTTACTATCCAACAGGCGACTCAAGCCGACCATGAAGATAATGACTTTAGCGGTAAGAAATCGTTGATGCAAAGTATTGAAGCCAGCAGTAAAGAGGTTATGCCAGTAGCGTTTGAGTTTAAGTGTGTACCCTATGAGGGCCTGGGCGAACGTCGTTTCAGTCTGCGCAATAGCCTGCTCAAAAGTAGCGATCCGGTATTCGTTCTGCGTATTGTCCAGCTGGAAGCCCAGGAAGAAGCGATCGCCAATGAGTTCCGCGATCTGCTGATTGGCAAGTTCGACGGCAAGCCGGTAGAAACCTTTATCGGCAACTTCAAAGCCTGATTGCTCTCCATTAAATCCCCGGCGCCGCGGGGATTTATTAAAGCGTAATCCTGCAATTAATCGCCACCTGGCGAGGGATTCCTACACCCAAAAAACAGCGCTGTGCAGGCGTAAAGTATGGAGAAAAAAATGAGCTTTATTCAAACCTTTTCAGGCAAACATTTTAACTATCTCGACATCCAGCAAGACGCCATCGAGATCGAAGATATTGCTAATGCACTCTCGAACATCTGCCGCTTTGCCGGTCACCTGCCTGAGTTCTATAGCGTCGGCCAGCACAGCGTTTTAACAAGCCAACTGGTACCTCAAGAATTTGCGCTTGAAGCGCTGCTGCATGACGCCGCCGAGGCATATCTGCAGGATATCCCTGCCCCATTAAAACGCCTTCTTCCTGACTACCGCGCAATTGAAGATCAGGTTGATGCAGCTATTCGCCAAAAATTCGGCCTGCCGGCTGTGCAGCACCCGACCGTTAAATATGCCGACCTGGTGATGCTGGCCAGCGAACGTCGCGACTTTGAGATCGACGACGGCACCCACTGGCCGATGCTCGAAGGCATTATTCCCACCGACCAATTTGTGATTAATCCCGTCCGACCTGGTCAGTCTTACGGCATGTTCATGAACCGCTTTAACCAACTGATGGAGCGGCGCTAATGGCACATGTGAAAGTGAAAGAATTGGTTGCTGCAGCATACGCTGCAGCACCTGACCTACCACCAGCAGCAGCACAATTAATGCAAGACATAGCGTCAAGGCTGGATGTGACCTTTGTCGCCCTTACAGAGGCAATGGACCAGAACACCGCTATGGCCGCGATGATAGCGAACCTGAGCGAGGAAAACAGAAATGGCTAAAAACTCGATCGATGCTTATGGCGCCAGCGGCAAGACAAACGTTCTGATGTTCGAGCCGGAAAATCTGCATATTGTCACTGAAAAGGCCCACCCGCTTTACGATGAGCGAGTCAATCTGCCGATCGATGAAGGGATGGTGCTGAATATCAAAGAGCTGGGTGTTCTTGAGCCGATTATTGTCTGGAAAGACCCTGAAAAGGGGCTCACCTGTGTGGTTGTCGGTCGTCAGCGCGTTAAACATACGCTGGAAGCCAATAAGCTCCTGCTGAAAGAAGGCAAAACACCGCTGCTTGTTCCTGGAGTCGTCAAGCGTGGGTCGGCAAACCAAATGGCCAAATATATGGTCAGCGAAAACGAAATCCGCCGACCTGATACGCCATTAGGTCGAGCTAAGAAAATGTCAGACGCGCTGGATCGTGGTCATGACGAGGACGACCTTGCGGTGTTGTTTGGCTGTAGCGTTCAGACTGTCCGTGCAACGCTGTCACTACTCGATGCTACCCAGGCTGTTAGGGAGGCGGTAGAGTCTGGCACAGTTACCGTTACCCAGGCGCGTCAGCTTGGCGCGCTACCACCTGAAGAGCAGCGGGCAAAAGTGGCAGAAATCGAGCTGGCGACAGCTGGTACCAAAGGCCATGAAAAATCCCGTCGGCAGCGTCAGGTTCTCGGTGAGGCAAAACCGCGCATCAAATCACGTAAGGAAATCACAAAAGCCCTCGAAGATGCCAGCGGCGAATATGCCGAGGCTCTGCTCTGGGTACTTGGGGAGGTAACATTATGAGTAAAGTAGGAGATCATTTCTTTGAGTTTCCTGCATCACGTGGAACTCAGGGCGGTTCAATTGTCCTGATGCTGACTGTTCCTGCACGGACCCTTACGCGAGTTCTCGCCAGCGATAATTACGGGGACACTCTTGAACGCTCGCAGCGAGAACTGAACCCAGCCAGGGCGAAAAAGTTTTATCAGTATCTTGTTGAAGCATACGAAAACAAAGAGCCATTTATCATTCCACCGCTGGTAGGTAACTGCGATTCGTATGTTGAATTCGAAGAGTTCGGAAACACTAATGTCGGGGTGGCCCGATTCCCGATGGACGCAGAGATTAAATTTTTTGATGGTCAGCATCGCGCAGCAGGTATTGCGGAATATTGTCGCACCATTGATGAACCGATCCATGTCCCGATGATGCTTACTCTCCAGTTGCCACTGAAGACACGGCAGCAGTTTTTCTCTGACATTAACAACAATGTTTCGAAACCTTCTGCGGCTATCAATATGGCCTATAACGGTCGTGATAAGAACGCGCAGGAGATGGTTAGTTTTATCAGTTCACACAGCGTATTTTCTGAAGTCACCGATTTTGAGCATAACGTCGTTCCCGCGAAAAGTGACAAGTGGGTGAGCTTCAAAGCCCTTAGTGATGCTACTGCAAAATTTTCCGGTTCATGTTCACAAGATGATCTTGAGGGGTTGTGGAATGCCTGGCTGATGCTGACTGGTTTAGATGATATTCGCCGAGGTACGAACCAGGCCGAGTACAAACGCGAGTATATCCAGTTCCATGCTGTGATGATTAACGCCTTCGGCTACGCCGTGCAGAGGTTAAGCGAAGGTCGGGGAGTTCGCGGGGTCACGCTGATGATTGAGGACCTGGTAATGAATACCGGCATTGCCGAACGTGAAGATTTCTTCCTCATTTCATCATGGAATGGTATTTGCGCCAGCTGCGAGAAAACAAGGCCAACGGTCATTGCGAACGTCTCATCTCAGAAAGCTGCAGCATCACGCCTGATGGATGCCATCGTGAATAAAAACTTGTCTGTCAGTAGAGGTAAGGAATCAGCCCATGACTAATAACCAGTTAACCAGAGAGCGCCTGCAGGAAATCGCCGAAGATGGGTTCCTGAAGCATGGCGAAAGCAAAGAGCTAGCCCGCATGGCGCTGGCCGCAATGGACAGCGAGCCGGTGATACTCTACCGACAGGTCAATCCGGCGAACGGAATGAAGACGTATTGGGCTGAGTTAGACCTTGAAGAATTTAGGCATTTAAAAAAATACACTGATGAAAATGCTGAATTCATGACGCTCTATCGCCACGCACAGCAGCCGGTAGTGCCGGAGAATCGCGTAACAGCAGAACACCGCCGCGTTATTGAAATGCTGCTCAACGTTTGCGGGGCCGCATTTGAACTCGCGGATGATAGCTGCCAGCAAGATGTTGACGGGGAAGATTGCCATGTTGTTCCAGACGATGCGTTTCAGAAACTAAGTGATGCGCTGGACGAAATAGAAAACACTCTTCCGACCGAAGATATCGACAGGCCAGATGTATTTCTTGCCTGGTCGGCAATGCCAAGGGCAGCGCTGAAATCTATTCTCCAACCTGGCAACTCTCCGGTAATCCCGGATGGTTACGTTATGGTGCCGATGAGGCTCACCGCTGAGAACGGCGCGAAAGGCGCGCTATCAGGTGAGTTTTCAGAAACCAAGTTCGTAAACTGCCCGGAATGCTTTGGTGATGATGAATGCGAAACCTGCGACGGCAGCGGGACAATTGAAATAACAGTACCTGTCACTTGGACGACTATCAAAGAAATCTGGGCTAAAGGCATGGAGCATTTCGCAGCCGCACCGCAGGAGAATAACTAACGTGAACCATTTAATGATCGACATCGAAACAATGGGTAACAAGCCTACTGCGCCAATTATCGCGATCGGCGCTGTATTCTTCGACCCACAAAGCAGTGAGTTGGGCGCAGAGTTCTATGTGGCCGTTAACCTCGCCAGCGCTATGGATCAGGGTGCGACACCTGACGGTGACACTATCCTGTGGTGGCTCAAACAATCATCAGAGGCCCGAGCAGCTATTTGTACCGACGATACCAGAAGCATTACATTTGCTCTCTCCGAGTTGAGTTCATTTATCAGCCGCCACTCTGACAACCCACGTTATATGAAAGTCTGGGGTAATGGTTCCAACTTCGACAATGTGATTTTACGCTCAGCCTACGACCGCGCCGACCAAACCTGCCCGTGGTTATTCTGGAATGACAGCGACGTGCGCACCATGGTGTTGCTCGGTAAACAACTTGGTTTCGACCCCAAAAGCAATATGCCATTTGATGGTGTAGCCCACAACGCATTGGCCGATGCCCGCCACCAAGCAAAATATGTATCGGTAATCTGGCAGAAACTATTGCCTACAAGCGACGAATAACAACCCTTATCGCCCGGGTGCAGCCGGGCAATGGAGAAATCTATGCTGAGCCTCGATTGTGTTCCCATCTCAACTTATTGCAAAGAGACAGGCGAAACCCCTGATGCCATAAATAAGCGCATCCAACGCGGCGTATGGCGTGAAGGGGTACAGGTGCTAAAGGTCGAAGGCGTTAAGGAAAGATGGATAGATCTTAGTGAGGTTGCAAAATGGGCTCGACAAAATCGCCTAAACTCCCGCGCGGCGTAACGATCAGGAAACATAGTACTGGGGAAACTATCAATATTACCTTTACCTATAAGGGGGTGAAATGCCGGGAACCTTTATCAAACCTTGAAGTTAATAGCAAAAACCTTAAATACGCCGAGCGAACACTCGGCGAAATTCACAATAAAATTGAGCGGGGTACATTCAATTATGGTGAACACTTTCCCCGTTCGGCACGACTTAAAATATTTGGTAATGTTTCAACAGGAAAAACGGTAAAAAATTATCTCGATGAATATCTTGTAATTTGTGAAACGAGAAAATTATCTCCTTCAACAATCGGCGGATATAAGAAATGTTTAAATGCTCTGGCATCACTTCACGTTTTTCCTGCCAGCGAATTAACACCTGCTGCTTTAAAAACATGGATCCAGAGTCAGAAAACGACATTAAAGACGATTAGGAACCAACTTTCATTCCTTCGCTCAGCACTGGATGAAGCTGTGACTGATGGTGTATTGCAGATTAACCCTGTTTCACTGGTGACAGCCTCGCGCTACCAGAGCAGTAAAACCGAGGATGAAAGTGATTATATTGTTGATCCGCTTTCGCCGGCCGAGGTTGAAGCGCTTTTGCATGCCGCGGGTAACAAGCAGTGGGAAAACATATTCCGCTTTGCAATTGAAACCGGGCTACGTAGTTCTGAACTCTGCGCCCTCCGTTGGCGCGATATCGACTTTATCGGCAAAACAGCGCATGTGCAAAATGCCAGCGTAGTGGGGGTAATTAAGGGCACGAAAACTAAAGCTGGAACACGTAAAGTTGAGTTAACCGAAGAAGCCTTGTATGCCCTGACTTCTCAGAAGCCTTTCACCTTTATGAAAGATGCAACGATCTTTGAGGATCCTAAGACAGAAAAACCATGGGCGGGTGCCGATGCGATAAGAAAGAAAGCCTGGGTGCCAACTTTACGTAAAGCTGGGATCAGGTACCGCAATCCATACCAGACCAGGCATACGTTCGCGACCCGACATATAAGTCGAGGCGCTAACCTGTTCTGGCTGGCATCACAGATGGGACATAAAGGGCCAGAAATGTTGTTCAGGCATTATGGACGCTATCTGAAGGAGTATGACGGCAACACTGAAAAACGACCCAAGCTGGTCAGCGGTGGAACCTCAAAGGAGCCGTAAAGGATCCGCAGCAAAACGCTAAATTTTTTTATCATTGTTTATCATGAAGTTATAAAGTTTCGGGCGCGGGTTCAACTCCCGCCAGCTCCACCAAACATTCATTCATGATGCATCATGAACCTTAAAAAAGCCTGTAACTTCAACGAGTTGCAGGCTTTTTTGTTGCATGTGTGGTCATGATCTCTGTATGAATCTTGAGCATTATGTATCTTGTTTTGTACCGCGTTGCCTGAACGCTAAAAAAACAAGGTGCAAAAACATGCCTAAGGTATTGAAATCCCTAACCAATACCGAGATCGCTGCCGCCAAACCGCAGAAGACTGAGTATATGCTGCGCGATGGCGACGGACTGGCGTTGTTGATTAAGCCATCCGGCAGAAAGATCTGGTACTTCGAATACGCTCCCCCGGCGCTGAAAAAACGGACCAAAATCAGCATTGGCCCCTACCCGGTAGTCACCCTCGCCATGGCGCGAGATTTCAGGTTGCAATACCGGCGTTTACTTGTGCAGGGCATCGACCCGCAGGCCCATCTGGAGCAGGTTGCAGAGGAGCAACGACTCCAGAATGAATGCACGCTGGAAAAAGTTGCGGAACAGTGGCTCAAAGAGAAAAAACGGACCAGCGATCTTAGCGAAGATCACGCCAAAGATGTCTGGCGCTCGCTGGAGATGCACGTCTTCCCTTCTCTGGGCAGTACGCCCGTCACCGAGATCCGCCCTAAGATGCTCAAGGAGCACCTCACACCGCTGGAAGAACAGGGTATCCTCGAAACGCTGCGCCGGGTTATCTCACGACTCAATGAAATCTTCCGCTTCGCCATCTCCGAAGAGCTCATCGAGTTCAATCCAGCTGACAACCTGGTCGCCCGCTTCAAGAAACCGAAAAAGCAGAATATGCCCGCCCTTCACCCCAGCGAACTGGGCAGGCTAATGCTGGCGCTACAGAGCGCCTCTATCCGCAAGGAAACTCGCTGCCTTATCGAATGGGAGCTACTGACCTGGGTTCGCCCCGGCGAAGCCGTTAGCGCCCGCTGGTGCGACATCGATATGAAAAAAGCGGAATGGCGTATCCCTGACACCTTTATGAAGATGAACCGTTCGCACACGGTGCCGCTCAGCAAACAAGCGCTGCGCGTTCTTCAGGTTATGGAACCAGTCAGCCGCCATCGCCCGTGGGTTTTCCCCAGCATCCGCAAACCCCTGGAGCATATGCACCAGCAGACCGCGAACGCCGCGCTTATCCGTATGGGGTTCGGCGGTGAACTGGTCGCCCACGGCATGCGCAGCATCGCCAGAACAGCGGGTGCAGGTCATTTTCCCCGTGAAGTACTGGAATCTGCGCTGGCACACCAGAAAGAAGACGAGATCGAAGCGGCCTACAACCGCAGCGACTATCTGGAACAAAGGCGACCACTGATGCAGTGGTGGGGAAACTACGTTGATGCCGCCAGACGGCAGGCATTGCTCGGTGAAGAAGAACCGCTGCGGATCGTGGAAGGAGAATAATGTGACCAGTCCCATTCGTCAGAATCTGTTTGAACGGGAATGTGATATGCCGCTGCTGGAAGCGCGGCATCTCGCCCTTCTGCTTCTCGGCCTCGATGCTTCCCAACCAGCAAACGCCCTGCCGGAAGAACATCAGGAGAATTACCGTATCCTGCACGATGCCATCAGCCGCACTATCAAAGCCACTGGCATGGTCAGCGCCCCGGCGAACAAACGCATGTTCTATGCCGATGAAATGTTCGCGCTAGCCTGGCGGCTTATTGATGACGAACTGACGCCACCAGAAGTGAAAGACCGCAGCCTGAAGGCGGTGATGAAACTGTCGCGTAATAGCCGTGGCCGCAAGTGGCTGAAGACGCTCGGCGACGATGCGCTGCCGGATATCACTACTTCAGCACAACCTTCCCAGCGTGGGATACATAAGCGCGACAAGGCACGGGAGAATACTGCCAGGCTCTGCTGGTTACTGGTTCAACTTCTGGTTGAGGAGACTGACGGACGGTATGGGACGTCTGATAAACCGGCTTCGGATCGGATACTTCGAAAGCTGAAGGCTCTGGCGCAGGAGCGGGAATTGTCGTCAGATGGACTTGGGCGGGGGACATTTTATGAGGTGATGAAGATGGGGCGGGAAAAGGAATGTAGTTAGTTGATGTTTGCTAATGGGTGTAGAAAGCCAGTTAAATTTTGAAACTTATTATATAGTTAGTCAACTTGGCAGCAGCTCTCATAAAGATTAATGTGGGTACTCCTGCAAAGACTCAATCCTCAACTAACTGATAGTTGTACTTAATACTGGAAGTAAATCAGTGTGATGATGACACAGCGATGGTCAGCAAGGTAGGTCCGCACATCCGAGGGGTAGGACAAGGAAAGTATGCTGCGTATAATGTTTGAAACTGAACTTAGAACCTGAGTACCTAAAATTGAAAGCTATTGATTTATTTGCCGGCGCAGGAGGATTTTCACTCGCTGCATACAGGACCGGTATTGATGTTCAGGTTGCAATCGAGCTGGATAAGCTTGCGTCAGAAACCTATCACAGAAACCTAGTTGAAAATTATGAAACTCAGACTCAGGTTTTTACTCAAGACATCAATGATGTTGATATAGATTCTCTAATGAGGTTTCAGGGGGTGAAAGCTGGGGAACTGGATCTCATTTTGGGAGGCCCGCCTTGTCAAGGTTTTTCGACGCATCGGATTAATGATGCAGGAAAAGATGATCCTCGAAACGCTTTGTTGCTCCGTTACTTTGATTTTGTCGAAAAATTCAGACCAAAGATTTTTCTAGTTGAAAACGTACCTGGCCTTCTCTGGCCGCGTCATGCCGAGTATCTGACTCAATTTTTCTCATTAACACATGAGCATGGCTATCGAGTGATTGGTGGAAAACCTTTCATTCTTAATGCAAGGGATTACGGTGTCCCACAAAACAGAAGGCGAGCTTTCATACTAGCGGTTAGATCGGATATAGATACCAGCGGTTTTGTATGGCCTCCCGAACCTACCCATACCAAAACTGGCAAACAAGAATGGGTCACATCTTCTTGCGTTTTCGAACGCCCGCCGGAGTCGACTTTAATTGAATTCAGAGAGCGATTAGTCGAAAAATTCAACATGTCGATTGAGCTTGCAGAAAATCGTCTAAAACAATTGCAATGGGGTTCACCGATCCCCAAAGAAGATCCATGTAATGTTCATATGGAACATTCAGCTGAAATGCAGTTGTTGTTTAAAAATACGCCATTACTAGGAGACAGAACCGAATCTGGGAGACAACTTGCCTGCCACAAGAACTACAGTGGTCATCTGGACGTGTATGGTCGGATTTATCCACATTTGCCTTCGAACACAATAACCACTGGTTGTAACAACCCGTCGAAGGGGAGATTTGTCCATCCTTGGTTGCATCATGGTATTACATTAAGACATGCAGCCCGTTTACAAACATTTCCTGATGACTATATTTTTCATGGTGGAACGATGGCCATTGCCAAACAAATAGGTAATGCCGTTCCCGTAAAATTAGGTGAAGCATTACTTAAATCGATTATTAATTTGCTATCAATACAGAAAATTGAAGTCGATTCGGCTAAATGTGGATATATTGATTATGATAAGGAATGCATTTGATGACTGACCATGTCACTTTTCAAACTAGGGCAAGGACAATTGACCATCTAGGCCGAGAGCAGATAGCCGATTGCCCTACAGCTATTTCTGAATTATGGAAAAATGCTTATGATGCCTATGCACGTGATGTAGCCCTTCATATTTTTGATGGTGATCTCAACGTTTCAGCCATAGTCGATAATGGTCACGGGATGAATCGGGATGAGTTTGAGTCGAAATGGCTTGTTGTTGGTACTGAGTCCAAAATAAATGGATTCAATATTCCTGAAGATGATCGAGATGGTTTGCCTGAACGGCCTAAACAAGGTCAAAAAGGTATAGGACGCTTATCCTCAGCCGCTATCGGACCTCTATTACTGCTTATATCAAAAAGGAAAAATAGCGATTTTGTTGCTGCACTTATTGACTGGCGTTTATTTGAAAATCCCTTTTTATTCTTAAGTGATGTTCAAATACCAGTTAGAGAATTTAGTCATAAAAATGAGCTTTGTGAAATACTTCCCCTTTTGTTTGACCAGATGATGGGGAATGTATGGGGAGACTCTCATGATCTTGAGCGAACCAAGAGAATTGCAGCAGCATGGGATTCTTTTAGTCGTCAAGAGTTAGAGGATGGTTTAGACATCACAACTCAAAAGAAAATAGAGCAAACCCTGATCCAGGATGTTTTTAAAGAAAAACATTTTAGTAAATGGTCAGTATGGAATGGCGAGTCATTACATGGAACGGCTATGTTCATTGCAGATGTGCAATATGACTTATACATTCAACTTTCAAATGCAGATCTTAACCAAACTGATGATGCGGAAAAAAGTACCCGGGAGCGTTTTTTCCAAACGCTTTCAAACTTCACCGATCCATTTTCGAAAAATGGCGAACCATTAATTAGTGATTTTAACTACAGCGTAACTGGTTGGGTTAATGGTTTGCCTAAAGTAATTATAGGTGAAAATCGCGAATTTGATTTACGAAACTTAGAAGACTTAGAACATATCATTGAAGGAACTGTTGATAACGAGGGATACTTTAAGGGACGAGTAAAAGTTTTTGGTGAGTGGATTGAAGATTATGTCATAAAACCAAAGCAAATATACAAAACAAGAAAAGACAGTGCTTTTGGCCCATTCCATCTGCGAATCGGAGCATTTGAACTGAATATTAACAGCACATCACTCAATGATTCACAGCATGCTCATTTTATGGAACAGTCTGAAAAATATTCAGGCTTCAGAGTGTATCGAGATGGTTTGCGAGTAATGCCATATGGACGTGCTGATAGCGATTATTTCTCTATTGAAGAGCGTCGTTCAAAAAATGCTGGTAGATATTTTTGGTCAGGTCGCCGTATGTTCGGGCGTATCGCCATTACTCGTCATGACAATCCTAATTTAAAAGATAAAGCAGGACGCGAAGGATTTATTGAAAACAGAGCATCTAAAATATTCCGTGAAATTGTTCAAAAAATATTGATCGATTCTGCTGATAAACATTTCGGCAGTTATTCTAAGGGAAGAGGCGAAGCTTTAGAAGATATTAGGGAAAAGAAAACCCTACAAAAAGCTATAGATGATCGCAATAAATTGCTTTCCAAAGAAAGGAAAAGAATACGCACATCCATAAAGAATAACTTAAATCCCTTACACAATTTAGCATTAACAATCTCCGATTTTAGTAAAAACTTAGAAAATCGAATAAATCTAAATTCAATCGATGATCTCCAAGCCTTAAAGGGAACTGTAGATGATTTTTCTGAGCAGATTCAAGGATTTTCTTTAAGTCCAATACCTACTAATTTAGGCAGATTAGAAGAGGACTATCGCGCTTACAGAAAGGAAGAGCTTCAATGCAAAGAAATGATAAAAGGACTTACATATCTAATCAACAGAGCAATAGAAGAGTCTACTGACAAGAGCGAATACGAGAAAGCAAGCGAGGTTTATCGAAGTAAGGTCGCTAGTATTAATAATAGTATTACAAAGTACGCTTCTCGAGGTAAAGATATGCTTGTGAAGCAACAAAGCGAGTTCGAGGAGCTAGTTAAGAATTGTCGCGAGCAATACAAAATTGCAATGGAAGATAGCCTTGAAGACCTAAATCTTCAGAAAGTTTCCCTCGCCTATGTACTTGAGAAACTAGATGCAGAACATCAAAAAATAGAAATAGAAAATGCACAGAAACTTTCCCCTTATATAACTGCTTTAGAAAGAATTAATGAGCAGATTGATTTGGAGGGATTGGCAATACATAGCATGAATGAGTCTGTTAGGTATCAAGAGGAAATAACTCGACTTCATTCCTTAGCACAACTTGGTATCACAGTAGAAATTATTGGGCATGAACTTGATGGGCTAGACCAGGAACTCACGCATGCTCTCAAAATGATGAGCAATACTGAGCTTACAGACTTCCAGAGAAAAAATTTAGAACTGGCACTTACATACCATGAATCTTTAATAGATAAGTTAAAGTTTCTATCTCCTTTAAAACTTTCCGGTAAAAAGGAAGTACAACGAATTACAGGTTATGATATAAGTGAATATGTGAGAGGATATTTCGCTAAACATTTCGAGAATGGCAATATAATATTCACATGTACTCCTGAGTTCAATAATATATCTCTTATGGAACTACAATCACGTATTTATCCTGTTTTTATTAATTTGATAAACAACTCAGTATATTGGGTACAACGACAAAACAGGGCTGATAAAGAAATAATTCTATCATTCAAGGATGATGAGATAATTGTTAGTGATAATGGTCCCGGTGTTGATGAAGATGATATAGATAGTCTGTTTACGCTCTTCTTCACCCGTAAGCAAAGAGGTGGACGAGGAGTCGGCCTTTATCTCTGCAAGCAGAATCTTATGGCTGGTGGGCATAGTATACGCTATGAAACCAGAAATGATTTTAAAACTCTTTGTGGTGCGAACTTCGCTCTTTCGTTGAAAGGATTGATAAAATGACTGATTCGACAATTACATATTCTTCTTTAATAGAAGAAGCATTTATAAAACCTATCAGAAATGTCACAGTCATTGATGATGAATATCCGACTCTTCTATCATTAATAGAGTCACAATTTTCTGGTTCGGTTCCCCCCCCTGAAAACAGCACTGTTGATGCAAATATAGAGCGGTTAAAGAAAATCATTAATATGTGTCATACAACATACCAGTGGGGTATTGATGTTTTTAGCGGGCGCTACCCTGCTATTGGAGGGGGTAGTAACGTCCCGCCACATATACATCATAGTGATTTAGTTATATTAGATTATCATTTGGATGGTGAACCTTCAATTGATGATGGAACACGAGCAAGAGAAATAATAAAGTCTCTTGATGATAATAATCACTATAATTTAATTTTGGTACACACGAAGGGCTATGCTGATGATATAAAGAAAGTATTTATTGAAATCCTTTGCGAACTAATAACGATAGATTTCAGTAATGAGCTAAAACCCTCAGATAACACTATCAGTAGAATGAATGATTGGCTTGATGATAACAATGATGGAGCGGATTACTCATGGATTAATAGCTCCCTGGATTTGCTTCCAATTTTAACTTCTTATAAAAACAATAACAGCTCTGTTTTTTTAAATATAGAAAATGAAGAACATACCATGCATGGTTTTCATTCACAAATCACTGAACTTTCTATGGAAACTGGTATAGATGTTAACGAATTAGTTAAATGGAAATTTCAGGACTTATTAAGAAGCAAAATAAATTTAGAGAAAGAGATCCGTCCTGATTTTGAATGGGATTGGAGTGAAGAATCAAATTTCATAAGCACAGGTAAAACATTTATATCAGTAATAAAAAAAAGCTCAGATGATCCAGCTGAAGAGTTGATCGGTTCATTACATGCAGCATTAGTCAAACGAAATGCTTCACCAATGCATCTACTTATGGCCAAAATGCGTTATGAACTAGATGAAAGAGGTATTGAGCAGGCATGCAAAATTATAAATAATAGGCCAGCCCAAGCTGGATGGCTCTTTAATCTCCTGGAGAACGCTGATAATGATTCTGCCCACGATAAAGCAATTAATCTTCATTGGGAGCAGTTAGCGACAGCCTCTCGATTAGAGCTTAGGGATTTTTCTAAAAAAATCATTAAAGCTGCGGGTTGCGAGACATCTCAAGATAATAAGGAATTTGTCAAAGGTTTCTTTAGCGAGTGCATGATAGATAGAGATAAGACTTTAGGTCTTTTAAACGCTTACAGTTGCTCGATGTCAGTAAACAATAATCATTTAAAAACTGGAACTATATTAAAAATTGGAGATGAAAAATGGGTGTGTGTTACCCCTGCTTGTGATATGGTGCCAGGTCAGAGAGTGAAGCAGTGGCAATCTCGTATAGGAGACTCTTATTTAGCCTTTAAGGCAGTTAAATTAGAATCCGTCCCCATTAAGGATGCTAATAAAAATGCGAATCGAAATGAATATCTTTTCTTGAATGATGGAGATACTCCCTTAGCTTATTCTCTAGGAAAGGACAATATCGTATGGGACACTTTTTTTGCAAGTGGCCAAGGAAATTATAAAGACGAACAATCAATAACCCTATATGCTGCAAGAGAAGAAATTTCAGAAGATAGCAAAGCACTGGTAATGAAAGAAGTGAGGGCAGTTGCAATTGCTGAATTACGATATGAATATGCATTAAATATATTACATAAATTTGGGGCATCTCAAACTCGTGTAGGTCTTGATTTTCAGGATATTAGGAGCATGTGGGCCTAACTAACGACAAAATTTATGGAAGTGTCAACGTCGTTTGGTGCTTCCATATTAATCTAGCAGATTAATCATACAATACTCATATTTACAGTAACTATGCCGTGTCACTTGCAATTTCTAGATTATTTCTTATTCCTCTTTATAACTATCATCTCACTGGATATTTAACTGCTGACTGCTTTTTATGGATATTACGAATAATTTCAAATTTGGTGCTCACCCTTTGATTTGAATGATTCGTACTAGCATATTCTTCCTGCTCATATTTGAGTGTGAAGTCGTGACAGTTGTTGTGGATTGTTTACAGCCGTGCACCGCCATTCGTTAACCTATGTATGTAGGGGTTTGATTGTTCAAGATAGAATAAAACCATTTATTTTCAATTAATTATTGAAAATCATTAGTTCTGACAGCAAATAACTTCTTCCCGGACTCATTACTTTCTATCCGGACTTCACTTTTTCACCCGGACCTATACCTCCCCTCCCCGTTCCGCGCTATAACCGCCTCGACACTCTGTTCCCGTGAGGTGCAATCATGAAAACCCGTGCTGACAGTAACGATGCTTTTCCCGAAAGCGGTAATGTGCGTATGCGTCAGGTGGTCCAGTTTCTGGCGATGAGTGAATCGTCGGTTTACCGCCTGATTAAAGACACCGACTTTCCCCGCCCCGTCCACCTCTCTTCCCGACTGGTGGTCTTCGATGCTGCTGAAATCCGCCGGTGGCAACAGCGCCGCACCGCCATCCGTTAATCCACGCTCAGGGATGAGCCGACCGATACCCCATCATGAAACGCGCCCCTTTTCTCAACAAGCAGTCTCCCGAGCGCACGCTCGAGGTGGTGATCCTGGCCGGAAGCCTGGCATGGGAGACCTCACGCGTCTGGCGAAAAGATCCCGACCGGGAAGATGATATTCCTCCGGTGGTGCTCGGCCCGGATGAACTGGCCGATCTGGACAACCTGACCATTATCAGGCCCGACACGTTCTATGCCCGTGTACTTCGTACCGGCGATATACGCGAAGAAGACCTGCTGAAAATCGCCGTAAAACTGGCACACGCGGGTGTGCAGATGGCGCGGCTGATGACCCCCGACGGTGAGTTAGTGGAGAACTGGACCGGGCAGCTTGCACGCCTGCGACAGGAAAGGCCTTCTGACATCCTGCCGGATCACTTCCGCCTCGATGAAGAAGCGCTATGGTTTGACAAGCTCACCGAACGCCGGGACGGTGAAAGCGACGTCCAGCCCCAGCGCATCTGTTCCCCTCTGCGCGTCACCGCCATCACCTGCGACAGCCATGACGGCAGCTATGGCCGCCTGCTGGAATGGCACACCACCACCGGGCAGTTGCGGCGCTGGGCCATGCCAATGGCTATGCTCAGCGGCAACGGCGAGGAGCTGCGGCGCATCCTGCTGGAGAACGGCCTGACCTACATCTCCACCCGCCCCGCCCTGCGCAGCCTGTTATGTGAATATATCTCGCGGTCACTCCCCGGACGCCGGGTCATCTGCGTGGAGAAAACCGGCTGGCACAACGGCGTGTATGTGCTGCCGGATGAGGTTATCGGTCCCGATGGCGACAATGTCATCCTTCAGGGCAGCCACTACCTGACTGGCGGCTTTGCACAGGGCGGTACTCTGGCGGAGTGGCAGGAGCAGGTCGCCGCACTATGTGCAGGCAACTCGCGGCTGGTCTTTGCCGTCTGCTGTGCGCTGGCCGCCCCGCTGCTGCGCCTGACCGGAACGGGTGGTGGCGGTTTTCACCTGCGCGGTGAGTCCACCGACGGCAAAACCACGGTGATGAAGGTGGCCGCCTCCGTCTGTGGCGGCACGGACTACTGGCACTCCTGGCGGGCCACCGGGAATGCGCTGGAAGGAATTGCCAGCCGCCACAACGATGCCCTGCTGCCGCTCGATGAACTGCGCGAGGTGGATCCGCGGGAAGCCGGGATGATTGCCTATATGCTGGCGAACGGCCAGGGCAAGGGGCGCGCCCGCATCGATGGCGAAGTACGTAACCGCAGGCACTGGACGCTGCTGCTGTTCTCCACCGGGGAGCTGTCGCTGGCGGAACACACCGAACGCGCCGGGGAGCGCCTCTACGCCGGAATGGACGTGCGCATGGTACAAATCCCCAGCGACACCGGGCAGCATGGCGCGTTTGAGCAGCTACACGGTTTTGCCAGCGGCCAGCAGTTCGCCGATACCCTCTGCGACAGGGTAGCCCGCTTCCACGGCACCGCTTTTCGTGCCTGGCTGGCCTTCCTCACCGGCGACCTGGACGCGAGCACCACGCTGGCAAGAGAGCTACTTCGCCACTACCAGACCGCCCTGATGCCGGAGAATGCCGGAAACCAGGTGCAACGCATCGTGGCCCGCTTTGCGCTGCTGGCGGTGGCCGGAGAGATAGCGACGCTGCACGGCATCACGGGCTGGCAGGAAGGCACGGCGTATGAGGCAGTGCAGATCTGCCTGCACGCCTGGCTGAACGAACGCGGCCATATTGCCAACCAGGAAGATGAAGGCGTGCTGGCGCAGATCAAGCGGTTCATCACCGCGCACCAGTACAGCCGCTTTGCCTCGTGGGATGGCCCGGACCGCCCGCTGAATATGGTGGGCTTTCGCCGGGTGGAAAAAGATCCGCTGACGGGTGAAGAGCACACACTGTTTCACATCCTGCCGGAGGGCTGGCGGGAAATGTGCCGGGGATTCAGTCCCGCCAGAGCGGCGAGATTATGCCAGGAAGCAGAATGCCTGCTACCCGGCAGCGACGGGAAATACCAGTCGCAGGTTCGCCTGCCGGAGATCGGCAAAGCCAGGGTCTACCGGCTCACCTCCCGCATTCTCAATATCTGAGTGCAGTCTCGCGTGTCTTAAAAAAAGGTGGTACAGGTGGGACAAGTGGTACACGCAGAGCTGGCGCGGGTTACAACGTCCCACCTCAGAGAATTTGGTTTAAAAAAAGTGGTACAGGGTGGGACAGCCGTTGCTGAAGCTGTCCCACTTTTCCGACTGGCATTTTTCAGGTGGTACAGCGCAAAGCCACGGCTGGCGCGGTTGTACCACTTGTCCCACCTGTACCACCTCAAAAACAGAAGAACTGAAAATGGCGAAAAGGGGCTGAAACGGCAAAGGCTGAAAGGAAGGGAGAATAAGGGGAACGGGCCTGCCCTTAAAGGGCGAAAAAATCATGCTAAACCTTCAAAAAAAAGCTACGATGTGTAAACTTACGGATTTCTACAAGTATGGAATCACACCTAGCGGATGAAAGCATCATTTCAGGTAATACCATCATTACTCAATATAATATTACCATTAAAAATTGAGACATTATAAAAGGGAAGTAAACATGAATACATTATTTATTAACATCCACTACCCAAGCTGCAGGGCAAATAAATTCTACAGCGAAGACTTTATAAAGGCTATCAAAGAAGAATTTAAAGATGCGAAATTCACTTTAGAATTTGGTGTTCACGACCATGGTGACGGAATATTTCCATACGGACACTCTGACATTCGATACCCATCAAACACCTCTGACATCGACGTAAAAGATATATCTTCAAGAGTGGAATCCGTATTCATATCTTTAGTAGAAGCAAATAGAAATTAATGAAATCAAGCTGAAGCCGAACATTTATTAATGTTCGGCTTATTAATACGTCAGCTTTTTTTGTAGTGTACATATAGATTAAGCACTGCTTCTGCAAACCTATCATCAACCGTATAAAAATAGCATTCTGGTACATCCAGCACTCGCGCAAATTCACACACTAACTCAAACGTCGGCTTATGCGTACCATTTTCATAATGAGACAAACGCGAATAAGCCGTAGCCTCTTCTATACCAGCGAGTACACCAAGCTTTTCCTGGGTTAGCTTTGCTCGCAAACGAGCTTCTTTTAGTCTTTTGGGGATCATACCGTGTGTCCTGTAAGGATTTCACGGTAATCTTTAGCATTGCTCAAGTTCTTTTATCTTTAGACTTCATAAAGATAGATAACCATAACATCAAAGGGAGCGTTAACAACACCAATTAACTTAAGCGCACCTTTTTCCACTGAACTCGTTTTCCACCGTAAAGTTTCAGCATTGCATCAGCGAAGCTGTCATCCCGAGTGTAGAAGTAGCCTTCAGGGACATTGAGCACTTCAGCAAATCGACAAACCAGTTCGAATTTAGGTTTATGCCTGCCACTTTCGTAATGTGACATTCGCGAATAGCCCGTTTCTTCTGAAATGCCTGCTGCAATAGCCAATTCCTCTTGCGACATATCGGCTAACTCTCTCGCAATCCTAAGACGCTTCGGAACCATAACCCTGTCCTGTTAGTGGTTATATTGACAGCATCTTTAGCATTCCTTAAGATGAGTTATCTTTAGACTTCCTAAAGGATATATAACGGATTGTCTTAACTGGTTTTCAGACCTGAGAGAGGCAAACAGAATGACTAAAAAAGACTGGCACCCCGCTGACATCGTTGCCGCCTTACACAAGCGCGGCACCAGTCTGGCGAAACTGTCGCGGGAAGCGGGGCTGGCCTCGTCAACGCTGTCGAATACCCTGACGCGCCCGTGGCCAAAAGGCGAGTGGCTGATTGCCATCGCGCTCGACGTGCATCCGTCTGAAATCTGGCCCGGCCGTTACCTCAATTCCAGTAATAAACGTGAACCCCGTAAACCGCTTCACCCGATGACAACAACCGACAACTCCGGGACATAACGACCCGCGCTGTGAGTGGCAGGACGCATTAACCAACGACACCTGACAGGAGAGTTGTTTATGCACACCGAACCACAACCCAACACCATCACACTGAGTACAGGAGGCCGCCATGTTTCTGGTCTCCCTGGCTGAAGGCTTTATCCACCTGTTCCAGGCCGCAGGCAAAATCTTTCTCGATATGATGATGGGGCTTATCCCGATGCTCATCTGCCTGCTGCTGGCCATCAACTTCCTGATGAAGCTGGTCGGCACCGTGCGGATGGAGAAGGTCGCTGCCCTGCTCGGCCGCTCGCGCATTCTCACCTACGGCGTGCTGCCGGTGCTCGGCTGGTTCTTTATGAGCAGCCCCGGCGCGCTCACTTTAGGCAAACTCCTGCCCGAAAAGAGCAAGCCTGGTTATGAAGATGCCCTCGGCACCACTGCCCATCCCCTCACCAGCCTGTTTCCCCACGTGGTGCCCTCGGAGTTGTTCGTCTGGCTCGGCGTGGCTGCGGGGGTTAAAGCGCTCGGCCTGCCCGTCACCTCGCTGGCGCTGCGTTATATCGCTGCCGCCATGCTGATTGGCCTGATACGCGGGATTATCACCGAGTACCTGTTCCTGCGGCTCAGCAAGCGGGGGAATGCGCCATGATGATTTACTGCGCGCGTATCGTCGCCATCGGGCTGTTTGTCGCCGACGGCCTCACCGACAAGATGCTCATCACCTTCGACAGCAACGGGCCGAAGGACTGCCTCGATTACTCGCTGTCGCTGGAGCCGTCGTTCCGGGAAGAGAGCCTGATGATACTCCCCGGCGACCGCCTGCTGCTGGCGGGGCATGATTATCTGGTGACCAGTGTTGGCAAGGGCGCACAGCAGGCGCTGTTTGAACTCGGCCACCTGACGCTGGTTTTCAACGGTGACCTGAATCCCTGCCACGTCGGTGCAGTTCATCTCTCCGGCCCGGTGCCGAACCTGCGTGACCTCCACGGCAATCTGGTGATTGAGGAGGGACGGCCATGAACACGGTACTCATTCCGCCCGGTCCCGGCGGCTACGGCAAGGGGCTGCGGCTGCCCGTTGGCAGCGGTAAAAAGGTGCTGTCGCTGACCGGACGCGAGATTCATCCCGTCGCGATAGAAATCGGCGCACTCACCGAATCGGAAATCGTTAACGGCTTCTCAGACATTCCACCGGATAACGACATCCTGTGCGTGGTGATTAACTGCGCCGGGTCCCTGCGCTGCGGCCTGTATCCGCAGAAGGGCATCCCGACCATCAACGTGCTCCCCACCTGGCGGGCCGGACCGCTGGCGCACTTTATTACCGAAGAGAACTATGTCTCCGGCGTGACGATGGAGCAACTGGTTCTGGTGGATAGCGCTGAAGCGCCGGACTGCGGGCCTGAGCCTGTTCCGGCCCGGGGGGCAGTCATTACCACCACACTGCCGCCTGCGCGTGGCGCGGAGAAGCTGGTGCACATGGTCGAGCAGACCGGCACCGCTGCCGGCCACGTTATCGCCCTGCTGTTCGCCGCCAGCCGTGAGGCGGTGGACGTGTCGCTGCGCAACGTTATCCCGTTTATGGCCTTTGTCTCGCTGCTGATTGCCCTGGTGCAGGAGACCGCGCTCGGCAGCCTGATAGCCCACGCCCTGACGCCGCTGGCGAACTCGCTGTGGGGACTGGTGCTGCTGTCGCTGATCTGCGGCATTCCGTTTCTCTCCCCGGTGCTCGGACCGGGCGCCGCCATCTCGCAGGTGATTGGCGTGATGATTGGCACACAGATTGGCGCAGGGGCGATATCTCCGGCCTTCGCCCTGCCCGCGCTGTTTGCCATCAACGTGCAGGTCGGCTGTGACTTCGTGCCGGTGGGACTCTCCATGCAGGAGGCAAAGCCGGAGACCATCGCAAAAGGTGTACCCGCCTTTCTGCTCTCACGTCAGTTAACCGGGCCGCTGGCGGTAATAGTCGGCTGGCTGTTTTCCCTGGGCTTATTCTGAGGACATCATCATGAACAAAATCAGAGCCGCCGTGGTGGGCGCAGGTATCTACGGCAAACACCATATGAACGCGTACCGCCATAACCCGGACACGGTACTGGTCGCCATCTGCGACACCGACACAGAGCGCTGCGACGACCTTGCCATGTCATACGGCATCATGGGCTATACACGGCTGGACGTTCTTCTGCAGGAGGAAGCCATCGACGTGGTCTCTGTGGCGACGCCGGACCCGTACCACACCGAATCCATCCTCACCGCCCTGCGCTACGGCAAGCATGTACTGGCGGAAAAGCCCCTCGCCACCTCGGTACGCGAGTGTGAGCTCATCGTCGAGCTGGCACAGCAGCGCGGCCTGCTGGTCGGCGTCGATTTCCACAAACGCTGGGACCCGGCAGTGATGCGCATCAAAGCCGAACTGGAAAAGCCGGAGACCGGGCACATCCTGCGCGGGCATATCAGTATGGACGACGTGATAACGGTCCCGACGGCGTGGCTGAACTGGGCGGGCGCAAGCTCCCCGGTATGGTTCCTCGGCTCCCATTGTTTCGATCTGGTGCGGTATCTCTCCGGGCAGGAGGTGGTATCAGTGTATGCGGTGGGCCAGAAGCAATTGCTGGACGTATGGGGTTTAGATACCCACGACAGCGTACAAAGCCTGCTGACGATGGCCGACGGCAGTTCATGGGTGGTCGAGAATTCGTGGGTATTGCCGGAGGGGTTCCCGAAAGACAACGACGGGCGCATCAATATCCTCTGCGGGACGACGTATATCCGCAACACCTCGCAGCACCGGGGGCTGGAAATCACCACCCCGGATAAGACGCTTACGCCCAACAGTTACTTTATCAACTACCGCAACGGTGTCGCCAGCGGCTTCGGTATCGATCCGATCAACGACTTTGTTCGCGCGGTCAGGAACCGTTCGCCGTACCCGGTGACGGCAGAGGATGGGCTGGCGGTCAGCCGGATTTGTGAGGCGGTGCATCGCAGCTTGGTGAGTGGGAAGCCTGAACGCACGATAATGCCATAACTTCAAGGGCTGTACCTGTCTACTACGTCAGATTGGTAAAGCCCTTACTCCAGCAAGCCAGACAAAGCACAGGAATTATTAGAAAGCATGGTCAGCTTTGAGCGAGGAGCAGAAATTAAATCTGCAATACAAAATTTATCGCCCGATGAAAAAACACGCTCCTCAAATAGTTTACAACCCAACTGATACTTACTGTTAATTAGGAAAAAACCCCAAGAACTCTCTTGGGATTTTTATTCCCTCAAGTGGGGCTTATGTTAAAAATATAATCATAACATAGCGCACTTTTATTTAGCTGCACATTTTATGAGATTCAAAATTGATGGAATATAAAGTCTCTCTTCAACAACTTTAGTTTTTTTAAAATGATCAGAATGAAAACCCAAATGTTTTTTCAACGTTTTCTCCCAAGATTCATCTTTAAAATTATCTTCAACCTCAACTATTTTCTCGAAGCAGAATATCATTCTGGCCACGTACCAAACATATTGGTCATACATAGGATCTCGCTCATGTCTACTATCTGCGGTGTAACCCTTAGAGAAATGCGGGTTTTCCATAGCTAATTGTAAATATGCTTGATAAGCCGTGTCTGCAATAGTTTTTTTGGCAATTTCTTTGCTCTCACTGATGGTTGCTTTGGCAACTAAAATCGCCCAAATAGCCACTCCAGCGCTTACCAACGGAGAAGCTATAGTAGCTAACTTAACTAATGTGTCCATATGTACTCTTAATGTTTTCGATTGAATCCAGCAGGCTGGGACTTTGTCTTTCTGTATAAACTTAGCTTACGCCTAAAAGCTGCTAAATCTATATCAGCAGTGCTAATTGCTATTTGGCCAGTCCCATGAGCATGAGAGATCAGTTTATGATGCTTTTCTTTGTATGGGGCTTGCATACTTGAACCACCATACTCTCCCGTATTTGTAATAACAACATGTTGATACATATGCCACTGAAGCGCTGAAGCCATATTATCGAATGTGTCAATATCTTTATTGTAAGCCACAATGACAAACATATCAGTTAAATCTCTCAGGTCTGCCGCAAGCTTTATATCTGTTGCATCGTAGCAAATCGCGCCAGTTATTTTAAATGGTCCTTCTGGATGCCCCTCAATAGAAATAATATGTTGGGATGGTCTATATCCCTGAACACCAAGAGTAACTTCATCTACTGTCATATGATATTTACCCTGGTCACGAATACGCCACTGAGTTCCTGACTCGGAAGAGTCTGGAATGATCCAGCGAGCTTTATTAACAATTTTGCCATCTTGTTCACAGAAGACAAATCCGCAAAATATGATGGCTTTAGTTTTAAATGCCAGAGCTTTTACTATGTCTTCGTCTTCTGGATGAACAGCTAATTCAGAAAAAACAATAAGATCAGCAGTACTGGTATGATCTCTAGATTCCGTCTTAAGTTTAGTATTTAAAGTCTGCTCCGTTAGCTTACAAATTTCCGCGAGATGTTCTCTATGCTTCCAACGCACATCGGAATTATCCAGTGTTACGTCAGAAGGGTGAAAATGTTTATCCTTAGGAAATAACTGCTGCACAGTAACAATTCTAAATTGGTTAGATGCTAACTCAGGTCTACTGACAACAGTAGGTAATGTTGGAACATTGGATGAAGTGCATATTTGCTTTTCTAAATAAATTAGCCTTTCTACCATACATTTTCTAAACTCATCAAGGCAGGTAATTGACAATATATCGTCTTGATTTATGTACGAAGAAGAAAAACCTGGCCATTGCAATCCATGCTGAAGAAAGCTTGCAAACCAATCAGTTATAGTTCCATATGACCCAACAATTGATTCTGGTGTATGTAACATTCCCATACGTCGCTTGTAAAACTGAGAACGTATACCATCATACTTTTCGCTATTAAAGTTTAAATCATTTCGCTGGGTGTAATCCACATTACCCAAAGCAGCACTTCTTAGCACACTACACACCCAATATAATTTTTGTGCATCATGTTGTTGGGGGGGATGAGAAGCTACTAACCACTCAGGGCTTGCATAGCGCGGGTCTGTAGGTATTTTTCCTATTTTATCTATCGAACATGAAATATTAACGCCAGGACGCCATAGTTCTGCCCATGATGTTGATACATCTGATAAATTTACTTTTATTTCATGTGGAGAATACTGCTTACCATTAGATTTCCATGCTTTTTTCTCCTTATCATCTAGAAGATCAACTAATGCTATACCCAGTTTAAGAAGAGCATGTTCATATTTAAACGGGTTTTCCTTGAAGCTGATTACTGATGAAAGATTATGCTCCGAACCATTTGGTTTTGACTCATTTTTAGGTATAGCCCATCTAAATTCGTTAATCCTATTTTTATCTATATCACTATCTTTCATCCTAACTATTTCTTTCCAAATTGCGTTCCAAAACTCACCACCACGGAAAGCAAAATTGTTTATAATTGAATCTACTGCTTCTTTATTTTTTGTATGTGAAAGTAGAAAAACAGCATTTGCTTGGTAATCTTTGCTGATCTGAGCAGATAATTCAAATAGGTAACCATCACTAATATTCAATGGTTCTAAGTGTTTTTTAATCAAAACGTTTTGGAGTCTAGTAAGATCAGGAGATGCTTTATTACTAGCTATAAACGGCTTGTTGATTACAGCAAGATAGAGTAGTGCTTGCTGATATGCATAACTTGGAATGTCAGATTTACAAGAAAGTAGTTTTTGAGCAAATGATGTAACTTCACCCATCAACTTTTGATAATTAGATATGCACTCTGGCTGTATATTTCGGTAGAGATCAACGACGCTACGAAATATATCAGAAAGAAGATATATCATGATATATTTATCACACTTGTCACGATTCGATTTTATTCTTTTAAAAATATCATCAAGAATGGTTTTATAAGCATCCAGATTAGGGTTTATGGCTATTGCCTTACGAAAGATAACCATAATCGATGGATCTTTAAGCCATGCCTTAAATAATTTCTTTGCAATCAACTCAGATTCATTATCAAATTGCTTTCTCTCTTCAGGTGAGATCAGTTTGCTTTTTTTAGTTAAGCTTGTTTCCAGTCTATGGGCCGAAAATCTACGCAAAGATTCTACTTTAATCGATTTATCATTGTTAAAACCTGGGAATGAATCATTAGCATCATCGAAGAAATTATCTTGCTCAGTCAGTAATAACTGTTGAAGTGCTGGTATATTATTATCTAGCCCGTTACGCTCAGGAATACTCGAAGTTCCTATTTCATGCTGAATTTCATTAATTCTATTTGTAAGGCCGCTTCCGTTATCAATATCTGAAAGTATTAAAATTGACGTTTTTTTATCATTGACCTCTAAATAAGGCTCTCCATCTAACTTATCTTGTTTCAATGTTTCATCGAGAACACCTTGAACTAACCCATGAACAAATTCCTTGATTTCTTTATTATTTAGCGCCTCCCCAGAAATCACCAACCTAATATCATCTACATATCGACAGTAATCATGCAGTATAATATGGCTACCATCACGAAATTTAGAAATTATAGACTCATCAAAATCAATGAGATATGCGTTCGCCAGAGCTCCAGCCGATGCTAAGCCTTGAGGAAGCCCAACGATTTTTTTTAAATCCAAACTGCCAAGTAAAGACAAAGTGTCTTTAGGCCATGTCCAATTCAAAATTTGAGTTGCCAAACTCCAGAAATCATTATTATCTGAAATGCTGCAATCGTAATGTTTAGAAGATATTTCTTTAAGTTTTTTTATCAGAAGATCTATTTTTATAGAACTAAAAAAGTTTTTCAAATCCAAACTAACAATATAAACATCATCAATCCCACTGACTTTATTTACAGTTTCCCTTCCTACATAGATAGGTCTTTGTAGGAAATTTCGATAATCTGTAGAGAACTTCCTGTAATATTCGCTTCCACCCCAACGAAATCTGGCCTTATCATTATTCCAATCACAAATAAGCCTATTTCCGTAACTAACAACTTTATTTTTCACATGCTCAGCATAGCCAAGGTTACTTAGTGAACAATCTTTCTGCCTCGTTTCTAGCGAATCAGCAATACACATCATTACGGCTGTAGCAAAAGACTGCTCCTTGATAGATATATTAGCTAATGGTCTTAATTTTCTATCCTCTTTATTTGTTATCCACTTCCCTTTTTTAAAAAACCAGTTAGCACCTTTGGGAGCGAGTATTAATTCAATATCACTTTTAGAAAAAGTGGCATTTTTGACTTCATTTGACCATTTAGTGACTTCATCACTAATATCAAATGCACATTTGTCAAGCGCTAATAGATCTGCATACCAATTGTGAGTTCTGACAAAACTGTCTGTTTTTTTCCATGCCAATCCTAAAATAAATGAGTCCTTAAGGTACTCAGAACTAGGTTCTAGGTTATAATACTTTTTATCAAGTAGTTTCATTTTTCTCAACTTAATCTTAAGCGTTCTTATTCACTTCAACTACAGCATCGAAATTCACTGCTTGTATCACTCCATATAACTATACTACCGTTACTTAATAGAATGATCCACGGTAAGTTTCAAAGGTTGAGTTGTGTTGAATGGCGGTCCACCTGATACATCAGGCATTTCTTTCAGGCTTTAAATCAGGTTGTACGAAGGGGAGCGTTGTCGTGGTCTACAAAATTGGCCCCCTACTTAGAGTTTTCTAGTATCGGTCCGTTTGGCGGTAAAGTAATCCCACTGAAGAATCGATGATGACATAAGTAGGATTTTCTTCGAATCGAAGATTTTGTGGTATTTCGATGAAGCGTTCTAGTTTTACTAATCTCCCAAATTAGTGCCATTCGCATACAAGGCAAGGATGACACTTAAGCTTGGTCATCAGTGTTCGCTCCTGGCACTCAGCCGACATTTGAAATTTTCCCTTTCCCGGGCACCTGAACCTGGCTTTAGCATGGATTGCAGTCGCTAAATTGCGATATCCACCTCGGGATTTGGCTATTGCCTGTCTCTCCGATGATACTTTTACTCCGGCCGTGTAAGCGACCGGAGCATAAATTTAAACCCTGTCAGAATACGCTTTAAGCATCGCAAGAACAGCCCAACGAACTGCACCATCTGCGATATTCTCAGACAGAGCATCAGCCCGCAGATTGATATAAGGGTCAACAGCCATTCTGATGGCAACACCAACGGAGTCACGATCGTGCGTTGCCAACGTGGAAGTCAGCAGACCATCAGGATCAATGCCGTAGAATTCAATGCGGCGAACCCCACGTTGCGGTAGATTTGCGCGACGGTACAGCATTGGTCCCAGCACCTGCTCCCGGAAGAATGCCAGCATACCAATCGCCTCAAAGAGTTCGCCCCTTCCCAGTTTAACCACTGCGTAATGAAGCCAGATCCAGGCTCGGGACTCAAACCACTCCGGCGTCATGTTGGGCCAGTGAGCACTAAATTTTGCCAGTTGTCGCTTCAGAGCAGTGTTATCACGGGTAAATAACACCGCTGGCTCCTCAACGCGTTGAATGAGCATGTCCAGGGTGACAAATTTCAGATCGACATGGAGGAGTTCAGGGCCATACAGGCATATAAGCAGGCGAGGCTCTCCCACATGTTCCCCGGTGAAAGCATGCAGCAGATGGCCTAATGTTCCGGCGAGCTCCCTACGCTGCGTCATAATTTCGTCATAGTAGAGAGGATCTACGACAACGACAAAATCCAGATCGGAGTATTTATCAAATCCGCCATGAATCATTGAGCCGCCAGCAAGAAGGGAATGAATTCGCGAATCTGACTGAAATTTAAGTTTGAGTTGCTCTGCAAAACTTCTGTGTAAATCGGGTAACGTACTCAGCATACTTTTTCCTGTTCACAAAAAATACAAAGCATTTCAGAATATCGAGTAGTTTATATTCAGGCCAGATATTTTTTGCAGGAACAGTTATGCCCTTAGAAAATTTACTCACTTAACCGCATGTCCACTATTGGTCGACATCTGGCACACAGTCGCGCCAGATGCCGTCCTTTTCGTCTAATCTCAGTGATGCTGCAACAACACCTGCGAAATCTTCCTCGCCTCCCCCGCCGGATCCACCGAATGCGTAATCGCCGCCCCCACAATCACCACATCCGGGCCTAACAGCGCATAGTCCTTCACCGTCTGGCTGCTGATGCCACCTGCCACGGCAATCCGGGCTTTCCGGCGCGCCTTCAACATCGTTATCAAATCATCAATCGGTTTGCGCCCTGCAGCCTGCTGGTCGGTGCCTGTGTGTACCGCCAGCATATCCGCGCCCGCCTCTTCCAAAAGGCGGACCCGCGCTGGTTGATCGTCAACGCAGATCATATCCACCACCACCTGCTTTCCGGCCTCTTTTGCCGCGCGGATGCAGGACTGGATCGTCAGCACGTCGGTCACGCCTAACACCGTGACATAGTCTGCCCCGGCGTCGAAAAGCAGCTGCGACTCAAAATGGCCCCCATCCATAATTTTCGCATCCGCCAGCACTTCCTTATGCGGGTATTTTTCTTTAATGGCTTTAATCGCGTTCACGCCTTCCCGAATAAGAAAGGGGGTTCCTACTTCAATAATATCAACGTCGTCAACCACCTTATCAATAAATACCAGCGCTTCAGGCAGGGTTAACTCGTCCAGGGCAAGCTGTAATTTCATGTTGGTTTCCTTGTGTCGAATGACTATTCGAGGTTGGCGTGCAGCGCAAAACCTTTGGTTAAGCGATATCCCGTCGACTGCGCCAGATTCACTATCATGGCATCCCCCAGCACCATGACCGCCTCTTCAAACAGGCTGCCTCCGGGCAGAATGCCTTTCACGTTATCCGGTCCATCCGGCAGTTTGTCGGTATAGGCCGGGATCCTGACCACTACGTCAGCCAGTTTCCCCAGCGTGGACTCGGGGAAAATGGTCAGCAGGGCCACTGTGCCCCCCAGTTGCTTTGCTTTCGTAGCCACATTCACCAGCGAAGCCGTTTCGCCCGATGCGCTGGCCAGCAGCAGCAGGTCGCCTTTTTGCAGCGCAGGCGTGACCACATCGCCGACAACATGCACCTTCAGGCCGATATGCATCAGGCGCATCGCCAGAGCTTTCAGCATTAACAGCGAACGCCCTGCGCCAAAAACAAATACCGCGTTCGCCTCAGCGATGGCCTGCTCCAGACTCGCCAGTGCGGCACCATCAATCCGCGACATCGCCTGATGCAGGTCAGTACAGGCAACGCCTGCAACAAATTGCGTTTCCATCATGCGTCCTCCTGACTGAGCGGGAATAAATCATCCTGATACTCGAGCATCCCCATGATTTCCCGGACATAGTTATCGACATGCCCCAGAAAATGGAAACGTTCCGGCGCGGCGCGATAGCGCTGGTAAAGTGGCGTATCGAAGGTGATGCCAAGATGCGGGTTCTCTTTGACGGTGGCGAATTTGATACGCGGAATATGCGGGTAGTAATGATTCTTGCGCACGCAGAGCTGCCCGTTCTCCTCCACGATGTAGCAGGCCATGCCGTGGTAAAACTGCACCGTGTCGTAGTGAACCGCGCAGGGTTTATACGCCAGGTTGCTGAACACCAGCGGCCCGTCGCCGATATTGATTGAGCAGTGGCCGTAATTCGGCGGCACGATAATGCTCTGCCCCTCCTTCACCACCGCCACGATAAGATCGTCCACCAGCAGATCTTTTGGCGGGACGGCAAAATCCGGCGACTTTTGCAGGATATACGCCGCCGTGCCCTTAATCACTTCATACACTTCCGGATGGGTGTTGCGCCGCGTGTCGTTATAACCGTGATAATGGCCGCTGGTTTTCTTGCGCTCATGGCCAATCGTCCCTGGCATAATGATGGTGATGTCGTACTGATACTGGTCAGCGGCAAGCCGTTCCTGATCCTCCGGAAAACTCAGCCCGCGATAAACATCGTAAGCCGGTTCATCACGCTGCGCTTCGGTGAATTCCGGTAAAACCACCGCCATCTGCCCGGCGCTTTTGCGACCAAAACCGAGATAGTTCAGCGGCGGTTTCAGCGCCATTACGCCGTCGTCATCGAGATACAGCGGCAGGCCGCTGTGGTGTAGCTGTTTCATTTTGCCTCCTGTGTATACGCGTTAGCTGCGCGGATCGCCTCTTTCAGCCGATCGGACTTCATGCCAAATACGCTCTGGATGTTGTTCCCGACCTCGACGACGCCCGCCGCGCCAAGCTGTTTCAGCAGCGCTTTGTCCACCAGCGTCTTATCCGTTACGTCAATGCGCAGACGTGACATGCAGGCCTCGATGCTGGTCATATTTCCCGGCCCGCCATAGGCCAGAATGATGCCGCTCACCAGGTCATTCTGTTCGTTTTCCTGCGCCACAGTGCTTTCTTCGACTTCACGCCCCGGCGTCAGCAAATTCCAGCGGCGAATGGCAAAGGTAAACAGGACGTAGTACACCGCGCCCATCACCAGCCCGACCGGGAACACCATGTACCAGTGAGGCGCGCGCGGCAGAACGCCAAAGAAGAGATAGTCGATAAGCCCACCGGAGAAAGAGAGCCCGATGTGCACGCTGAACCACTCCATCAGCAGGAACACCAGCCCCGCCAGGATGGCGTGAATGCCATACAGCACGGGCGCAACAAACAGGAAGGAGAACTCAATCGGCTCGGTGATACCACAGACAATGGAGGTGATCGCGCCAGAGAGCATAATGCCCTTCACCCGCGCTTTGTTTTCCGGGCTGGCGCAGCGGTAGATCGCCAGCGCAATCGCCGGAATACAGAACATCTTGATCGGCGTCAGCCCGGCCATAAAGGTTCCGGCGGTAATCGGCACCTGATCTTTCAACTGGGCAAAGAAGATAAGCTGGTCGCCATGCACCACCTGCCCGGCTTTGTTCACGTACTCGCCAAACTGCAGCCAGAACGTCGGCCACCAGACATGGTTAAGACCAAACGGGATCAGCAGCCGCTCGACAAAACCGAACAGGAAGGCGGACACGCCCGGTCCCTGCACCGTCATGGTATTCGACAGGCCATTAATCAAATGCTGAACCGGCGGCCAGACCACTGCCATCACCAGCCCGACAAACAGCGCGGCGAAGGAAGTGACTATCGGCACGAAGCGCTTGCCGGAAAAGAACTCCAGCCATGACGGAAGCTGGATGCGGTAATAGCGTTTATACAGCCAGGTGGCGATAATCCCGATAATGATGCCGCCAAACACGCCGGTCTGCAGCGAAGGGATGCCCAGCACCATCGTGTAGTCACGCACCTGCGTCACCGATTCGGGCGTGATCCCAAGAAACTGGCCGATGGTGACGTTCATAATCAAAAAACCGGCGATCGCCGACAGCCCGGCAATCCCCTGATCGTCACTGAGTCCTACCGCCACGCCTACCGCAAACAGCAGCGGCAGGTTAGCGAAAATCGCACTGCCCGCTTCCGCCATCAGCTTCAGCACGTGAACCAGCCAGTCAGCGTCGAGAAACGGCAGGCTGGCGACAATATTGGGATCCTGAAAGCTGACGCCGAAGGCCAGCAAAATACCGGCGGCAGGCAGCATGGCAATGGGGATCATTAACGATCGCCCGATGCTTTGTAACATTTGCAGAAGGTTGAATCTTTTCATCTCGATCTCCTGAGCGCGTCTTTATGACAGGGATTCGCACAACAGCAGGTTCTGCTCCGAACACCTTCAGTATCCGAACCGGAGATGATTAAAAAAACAGCAACCGACGACGAAAGTTATTTCCGGTTTTCGCTTAAAACCGGAAAATTTATGAGGGCAATCACGCCGGAAACCGTCAGAAAGGGATAAAAGAGGAAATCGCGTTCGGCGGGAGGCCATCATATGAGTATCTTCGAGGCGCATTTTCGCAGGCTGCACGCCCGCTACGGCGCAGGCCAGACGCACGAATTACAGATGCAGGAGATTGCCGCCATCTTCGGCTGTTCAGTGCGTAACTGCCGGATTGCGCTGAAAAAGATGCATCAGGAAAAATGGCTCGACTGGCAGCCCCAGCGCGGACGTGGCAAGCGCTCACGGCTCCACCTGTTAACCTCGCCGGAAAAGCTGTTCAGCCAGAACGTCAATAAGCTGCTGGAGAAGCAGGATTACGGCAACGTGCTGCGCTTTATCGGCAACGACAAGTATCTGCTGGATCGCCTGAGCCTGTGGCGCTTTGGGGTACAGGATAAAAGCAGCGAAACGCGGGTACGCATCCCCTACTATCGCAATCTGGATCCGCTTAATCCGCTCGTTCCCCTGCGGCGAACCGAACGCCACCTCCTGCGCCAGTGCCTGAGCGGGCTGACGCGCTATGACGCCGTTCAGGGCAGGATCGTCCCCGATATCGCCCACTACTGGACCCACAACGACGACTTTACCCGCTGGGAGTTCTGGCTGAAATCCACCGCCCGCTTTGCCGATGGCAATAAGCTGGATGCCAGCGCCGTTCAGCGCGGCCTGCTCGCCGCCAGCCAGAGCCCGCAGTTCGCGCCGCTTTTCAGCCCAATCAAAGCCATCACCGCTGATGCCTCCTGGCATCTGGTGATTGAAACGCATCATCCGGTCAAACGGCTCGACTGTCTGCTCGCCACCCAGCCGACGATGCTGTTTGATTACCAGTACGGACACATCCGCTGTACCGGCGCTTTCCACCTGCAGGAGCACAGCGACAACTTTATGGTCCTGCGGCGCAATCAACACTGGCACCAGGCGCGGCCCGGACTGGATGAGATCACCATTTTCGCCTGGGCTCCAGAACATATCAGCATGAGCTTTATTCCCCTGCTGCGGGGCGAGGAGGCGCAGGATGACCGCCCGCTCAACGAGCGTAGTCTGGAGCAGGGCTGCTGTTTTGTGCTGCTCGACAGTGAAGGAGCCTTTGCGGATGAGGCCGGAAGGCGGTTTATCAATTATCTGCTGCAACCTGTCGAACTCCTCAGCCAGACGCAGCTTCCCGACGAATACGCACGCATCCTCTCCGTGGCTCAGGGCATGCTGCCGCAGTGGAACCACCGCCCGGTAGATTTCGGCGGGATCACCGCGCCGTTTAACCTGCGTCAACCGGTTATCATCAGCACCTTTCAGCAACCGGAACTGGTGGAGCTTGCCGGGGCGATTCGCATCCTGCTTGAGCGCTGGCATATTCGCGCCGAAATACGGATCGACGTATTTGACAACTTTAACAGCCAGCCACGTCCTCCTGCGGACATCTGGCTCAGCAACTTTATGCTCGATACCCTTTCGGTTCCGGCGTTTCTGGAATGGCTGGCGTCCACCACGCTGTTTACGCGACTGCCTGAAGCCCAGCGACAAAATCTGAACGCGCTGCTACCGACCATTTTGAACAGCGATGATGAACAGGCATTTGCAATTATTGCCGCCTTTTTCCATGAGATCACCCACCAGCGATATGTCATTCCTTTGCTGCATCACTGGATGGAATTTGCGACCGAGAAGTCATTTACCTGGAGGGATTTAAATACGCTGGGATGGCCGGATTTCAGCCAACTTTGGCTCGAATAATGCTACGCCCGCAAAAGCTCGCTAAAGGGCCTTTAAAGGCCTTTAAGGGTAAGGGAGAGAATTGCGGGATTTGGGTTCGGGGAACGTTTGGTCATCGGCATTGGCTACGTCCTCACGACGGAGACTGTTCAAAGGCCTCTGTACTTACGCCCCAAGAAAACTTTACCTCCAGCTCCGATTGCTGAACAGGTCAATGTCATCGAAGATATCTGCACGATCCAGATCCTGGGTTTTGTAGGACCGTTTTCTGATGCACTGCTTTTTCAGCGAACTGAAGCAAGGTTGTAGAAGTAAAACAGTATCGCTGGCAACTGAGGCATTTTCTCGTTCTACCACTGTGCTTAGATTCAGCTTATGACGTCAGCCGATAGTGCGACTGCACCAGACCCGAAGGGAAGCTGCGGCTGGATAATAGCGTCAAATCGATATCATGGGGCAGCACTCCGAACAGCGGTTTTCCCGAACCGAGCAGGACAGGAACGGTAGTGATAACGATATCGTCGACCAGACCTTCGCGCAGGAACGACTGTATTAACTGCCCACCATCGATATAGACCCGGTGCACGTTCTTCTCCATCAGGTCAGTAAGAGCCTCCCTGGGCGTGCGACATGAAAACTGCACTTTGCCCTTCAGCGCCTCAGGCACCGGGGTATTGGTTAGCTGCCGGGAAAGTACCAGCACGGGTCGATCATAAGGCCATTCGTCAAAAGTCAGCACCTTCTCATAACTGCCTCGCCCCATAATGATCCAATCTTTGTCTGCGATGAATACGGCATAGCCATGGTCTTCTGTCGGGTCATCGCGCTTCAACAGCCAGTCGATATCACCATCCTGTCGAGCGATATAACCATCAAGACTGACCGCGATGAAAACATGTGTGGTGACCATCAAGTGCTCCGTATTCAGGTTGCATATATCTCGTTGAGTTTAGCAATGTAAGCGATATTGATTTGCTCCGATAAAGCCACATCACAATGTTAGTAACGTCCGCTCCAGGCACGAAGCAAGCAAGTTATCTAAGCTGAAGGTCCGCGGTGAGCGAGAAGCGGACATCTTAAGTAGGTTGTTTTTTTATGCTACTACCTCTATCTAGCCATGTTATATGCCTACATTTATACAGAAGTAAGGATTAGTCTTTTCCTGGACCATAATTGAATTTTGTTCCTTTACCGATGGCGTAAAACTGTCCACCAGCCACGTAATGGACAGTACGTAATTCATCAGGCGCATCATCAAAAATCCAGTGCCCATTTTTGAAAACGCGGTCATCACTCCATGCTCCGACAATTTCCCCCATGAACAAGTTGTGCTGCTTTTCATTTTCTACATTGGGTATGACCTTACAGACTAACCAGCCTGCGCAACCTTCAACTAAAGGAAGATCAAACTCTTTCTGATAAAACAGTGGAATTTTACTGTTTTTATCGGGTGTATCAGAATAACTGTGGCCTCCAGCATATAAAACCATTTCCATCTGTTTTACTACTGGGATCTGGACAACGTAATATCCGCTTTTTTCTACAAGCCCGCGAGTAAATGCCTGTGGACCTATAAAAACCATCACTTTGTTATTGCCTACTAACCCCACCCAAGCCGCTGCCATGACATTTTCAATGCCATCATTTTTAGCCGATATCATCGTCGTTGGCCCGACCTGCAATAAACGATAGGCTTTGTTTAACTCTACTGGTTGAATTGACATAATTTACTCTTTTGAGTTCTGATAAAAAATTAAGACAGGTTACTTATTTGATTGTTCGATTATATGACTAGAATAGTTGCAAATTAATTGCTATTATCAAAATACATTATTGCAATTTTCACAACAATCATGAACAAACTTGATGCTCTAAAGTTTTTTATCATTGCCTCTGAGACCCTGAACTTCCGCGAAGCAGCCATAAAGTTGTCGGTTTCACCATCAGTAGTAACCCGAACAGTCGCTGAGTTGGAGAAACAACTTGGTGAACCTCTTTTCAAACGCAATACTCGTTCGATCTTTCTCACCAGTTTTGGTGAGTTATTTTTACCCCAAGCGAAGCGACTGCTGGAAGATTCTGAAAAACTATTTCAGACAGCGAAAGATGATAATGAAATGAAGGGTATTGTTCGTATCACATTACTTCGATTTCCAAATCATGAACAAATCTTGTATGAATTATTGACTGCACTACGTCCATATCCTGAGTTATTTATCGACTGGCGTTTAGATATGATGAAACTTGATACTATCGAGCATCGTATCGATATAGGTATACGTGTAGGGCGAGAACCTAATCCAAACTTTATCATTAAAAATATCGGGCAAGTTGAACATATTTTGGTTGCGTCCCCTGAACTCATTGCGCGCCTGGGAGCACCAATTGATTTAGAAGATCTTCGACAGCGTTATCCATTTAGTGGTTTAATTAATCCTGAGACGGGAAAATCATTTGAGTTTATGAGTGACGCAGTGAATACTTTTGTCCCTCGTCATATTGAGTTTTATACTACAGACCCATACGCCGAAATTCAGACTGCATTGGCCGGGAAAACGGTTGTACAATCCAGCGATTTTATCTGTAGGGAGTACTTAGCAAGCGGCCAACTTGTTCCCACACTGCCTGAACTGCGACAGGAGAAATGGCAATTTTATTTATATCGGCCTTACCAGTTGATTACTCCCAAAAGGGTGACGGTCGTTTTTTCGCTATTAGAAAAAATATTACGCAAATATTTCGCATCAAAATAACCGTCTCCTCAACGTCCGCTCCTGGCACAGAGCGACCTGTTTGTAAGACCAGTCAGATCTGCTATAAGCGACAAGCCTACATCTTCCATCAAAGCCTCAACCAACACGCAAACTCCCGCCCCCACAATCACATTTAAAATCAATCAGATACAAAAAACCCTTCCATATCAACATCATCGCCACTCTTTTTGCGCCTTCCCTTCCCCGCAAAAAATAAAAATCCCCAACAAACTCAACCACCTCCCCCACCAATTACAAGGACGCCAGCCCAAAATTCTCCATCGGTGATTACCAGAGTCATCCGATGAAGTCCTAAGAGCCCGCACGGCGCAAGCCCTGCGGGCTTTTTTGTGCCCTCAATTTGTCCCGCGAAGTCCGAAGAGAACTAATTAAATCCGAACCTTTTAGGCACCTTGTTAGGCACCTCATAAAGCTATATTGTTTTTGAGGTGCCTAAAACTATGGAAATCTGGCAATGGCAAGACAAACCAAACCTCTCTCCGTTAAGGAAATCGAATCTGCCAAACCCAAGGAAGCGGACTATGTGCTCTATGATGGCGATGGCCTTGAGCTACTGATCAAATCCAGCGGGAGTAAAATCTGGCAATTTCGCTACATTCGCCCCGTGACCAAGAAGCGAGCGAAAAAGAGCATTGGCCCCTACCCGTCAGTTACGCTTGCCGATGCAAGAAACTATCACGCAGAGTCTCGTTCTCTTCTGGCGAAACAAATCGACCCTCAGGAACATCAGCAAGAACAACTTCGCAGTTCGCTGGAAGCTAAAACCAATACTTTCCAGCTCGTGGCTGAACGTTGGTGGAATGTGAAGAAAGCCAGCGTGACCGAAGACTACGCAGAGGATATCTGGCGCTCTCTTGAGAGAGATGTTTTTCCTGCGATTGGCGACATTAGCGTTACAGATATTAAAGCTCACACACTGGTTCAGGCCGTCCAACCGGTTCAGGCCAGAGGAGCACTGGAAACCGTTCGTCGCCTGTGCCAGCGCATTAATGAGGTCATGATCTATGCCCAAAACACAGGGCTGATTGATGCTGTTCCCAGCGTTAATATCGGTAAAGCCTTTGAGAAGCCGCAGAAGAAGAACATGCCAAGCATTCGACCGGATCAGCTACCTCAATTGATGCAGACGATGCGTACGGCCAGCATTAGCCTTTCAACACGATGCCTGTTCATGTGGCAACTTCTTACCATCACCCGCCCTGCCGAAGCGGCTGAAGCTCGTTGGGAAGAGGTAGACATGGAAGCGCGAGAGTGGAAGATTCCTGCAGCACGCATGAAAATGAACCGCGACCATACTGTTCCATTGTCAGATGAAGCAATTGCGATACTGGAGATGATGAAGCCGTTAAGTGGTAATCGAGAATTTATCTTTTCCAGTCGCATTAAGCCTACCCAGCCGATGAACAGCCAGACAGTGAATGCTGCACTCAAGCGTGCTGGCTTAGGAGGCATACTCGTATCACACGGTTTACGTTCTATCGCTAGTACGCCACTCAATGAGGAAGGATTTCTGCCTGATGTCATTGAAGCAGCACTGGCTCATGTAGACAAAAATGAGGTACGTCGCGCTTATAACCGCAGTGATTACCTTGAGCAACGGCGACCGATGATGCAATGGTGGGCTGATTTTGTTATGGCTGCTGATCGCGGAAGTATGATTGAGGGAGGTATGAGGGGAGAGCGTTTAGCGGGATGACGGATAATTAATGACAGTTCCCACTTTAGTAGTGGGCCAGATGAGAATTTATATTTCAAGCGAAAGCTAATAGTTTTAGAAATCAAGCTAATTAGCATAATATCTCTTAATTGAAGGGATATGGAGCCGCAGAAATAAATGAAGACACGGCAGTATGCGCAAAAATCAATCTTCGATCTGGAAGCAATCTTCGAGCAGTCCAGCAACAATGTTAGCGAACTTGAACAGTTGTTGAGCGAGCTGACCTTTCGCAACACTGCCAGGGCGCGGACGCTGACGGCTAAAATCGAGCAATCTCTATTTGCACTTAGCGGCCACAGCGTGGTCGCCATGTCGGCTTCCAGCCCATCAACACGCCATCCCGATTCGGTGTCCATTCAATCTTCTCGAGTTGTGCCCCACAATTCACCTGCTGCGGAAGAGCAACTGCAACTGAAGGCCATCCCAGACTCTGCCATACGAGAGCAATTCGACAAAGACCAAATCGACCTTGGTCCGATCCCGTCTTTTTCTCCATCAGGTAAGGCGAATGATGCGCGAGCAATACTGGCAGCATGGACAGCCCTCGAAGCACTGTCGCCTCAAGGTTATAAACGCCCAGAGGATATGGCAACCGGCGACCGCTCTAGGGTTGCTCTATTGGAGCGAGGTGTTCCATGGGGACCAAATGCCCGCAGCAAGCCCAGTTATAAGCTTTATTTCGAGGTCATCCTCGGCTCCATCGCTCTCGACAAGGCGACGGACGAGCTGGTCAAGGTTTTTGGCGAGGATGAGGAGCGTTCACGCCCGGACGGTAAGAAAGCGGCCATCGGCTCGATCCTGATCGACAAAGAAGGCTTTGTGCTTGAGGACAAAGGCGTTGCCGTGTCCAGTTTTGCTTGGGCACTCAAGCCGGCTCTCGATCTGAAGCTTGGGAGTTTAGGGAATTGGCCGAATGTTGAGCCGCGCATTATCGAGCATCTGGATCGAATGGTTCGCCACCACAACAAAGATGGAGAACCCATACCGATCGATCTGAATGTTGTTCATAACGCTTATAAATGGCTTGTATCGCAGTTCAGTGTACCCGAGCATTTGGTTGAGCCACCCACATTCGCGATTAAGGTGTTTCATCATTTCAAGGCTAAGGCGCCGCCTGAACCTTCGTTACTGAATTCCTTCTATCTTGAAGATCTCGGTGAAGCAACCAAATTGCTCGAGACGGGCAAAGCCGGAACCGGTTTGCGCCGCTACATGGGAATTGGCAGACCTGACCAGAAAATCGACGTGCTATCGCCCATTTCCGCAGTTGAGCCGTTCGTCGCACCGTCGCTCATGCCGCAGGCTCGTTGGCCTTCGAAAGGCGGCCATCCACTGGTGCTGCTTCAACAGGCTGCCGTGAATGCGGCGCGTGCTGAGCTGAATGATGCTCCAGGTATCATCGGCGTCAATGGGCCTCCGGGAACCGGAAAGACCACTCTTCTCCGGGATATCGTCGTTGGATGCATTCTCGATCGGGCCGCGGCGATGTCCGGCTTCAACAAACCGCAGGATGCCTTTTCCACAACAGGCGAGAAGCTGGCATTCGGTTCCAATGCATTCCTGCACTTCTACAAGTTACATGCATCCTTGAAGGGCCATGAGATCGTCGTAGCCTCCTCCAATAACAAAGCAGTCGAAAACGTCAGTAAAGAGCTTCCTCTCAAGGAAGCCAATGGTCGCCATGAACAGATCGCCTACTTCCGGTCCATCAGCGACCTGATTGCGAATCCCAAACGCGCCGGCTATTTCGAAGCCGAGGCCGAGGGGGGCATCCCCTCCGACACTGTCGAAACCTGGGGGTTGATCGCCGCAGCTCTCGGCAAGAGCAGCAACCGAGGCGCGTTTCAGCAAGGTTTCTGGTGGAATGAAGACGGTGGTTTCCTTACCTACCTGAAAGCAGCTCGCGGCATAAATGTCATGCGTGAGATCAAGGACGAGCGAACTGGCGAAACCATCGATCGCGTGATGCCCAGCGTGGTTGTCAATGAGCGGCCCAGCACCAACGAAGCGGATGCTGCTGCGGCCTGGCAGAAAGCGCGAACCGCCTTTCTTAAACTTAAGGAGACGGTAGACGCCGAAATCGCCAGCATCGAAGAGATGCGACGGGATATCCAGGCGCTCAAGGGAGCGATCACCGAACTTCAAAGGGCTGAACAGCGTCGACCGAGTCTGAATGAAGCCGTCGAAGAAGCACACAAGACTGCTGAATCCTGCCAACGAGAGCATGAGAAGGCAAAATCGCAGATCGAGCAGGACAAGATCATGCTCGACAGCCATCTTGCTTGCCGTCCAGGTTTCTTCTCCCGTTTGTTTGCGACTGCGGCCTGGAAGTCGTGGAGATCGACACTGCAGAAGCTCTCGGCGACCTTGCAGCAATCAGTCATACGGGCGCAGGGGACGGACGGTGCCCTAGAGCTTGCAAGGGCTGAGTGGAGCAATACTGAGTCCCAGTTACAGCAACTCGACCAGGAAATTTCCAGCAAATGTCAGGCTGTCTCGAAATTGAAGGCAACCGAGGCACAGGCACGAAACCGTATGGGAGACAGGGTCGTTGATGAGAGGTTCTTCGAGCGCGAGCACGAGTCTATCCACCTCACTGCACCATGGCTTCCCGATGAGGTTCATCGCCTGCGGGAGGATCTTTTCGCCGCTGCCCTGACTGTGCATAAAACGTTCATCGATGCTTCGGCCAGCCGCTTGCAACACAATCTTGGGTTATTGATGTCAGGCATGGTAGCTGGTGCCTTCCAGTCTTCCGCTCACCGTGAACTTCTCCCCGACCTTTGGTCAAGCCTTTTCGTGGTTGTGCCGACCGTGTCCACGACATTCGCCTCTGTTCGGACGATGTTCGGGGATCTGCCACCAGAGAGCATTGGTTGGCTTCTGGTAGATGAAGCGGGCCAAGCCGTTCCTCAGGCAGCAGTTGGAGCTATCATGCGGGCAAAGCGCTCCATCGTGGTAGGTGACCCGTTGCAAATCCCACCTGTAGTTTCACTTCCTGAAAAGCTGAACGCCGAAATCTGCAAGTTCTTTGACATTGACCAAGTCGAATGGTCTGCCCCCGCAGCATCTACGCAGACCCTTGCTGATCAGGCATCGCGCTTCAAATCCACCTTCGTCATGGACGTAGGTGATCGAGAAGTCGGGCTGCCATTGCTCGTTCACAGGCGTTGCCAGAACCCAATGTTTGATGTTTCTAACTCCATCGCCTATGCCGGGCAGATGGTCCATGCTGTCGGGCCTAAAAAACCCGGATCTATCGGCTCGGCTTTGGGGAGATCTCACTGGGTGGATATCAATGGCGATGCTGAGACGAAGTGGTGTCCCGACGAGGGCGAAGCGATTGTGCGAATGCTCAAAGAGCTGGCAGCATCGGGCATTACAAATCCGGACGTATTTATCATCACACCATTCAAGATCGTAGAGCAGAACATGCGTCGGCGTCTCGACAGTGAAACTGATCTGCTTCGAACGTTCGGCGTAAAGCTGGATGAATGGTGCCGTGATCGTGTAGGCACAATCCACACGTTCCAGGGTCGAGAGGCGGACACGGTAATCCTGTTGCTGGGTGCGCCGAAAGCGAGTCAGCAAAGGGCACGTCAGTGGGCGGCAAGCCCACCAAACATAATCAATGTAGCCGTCTCACGCGCCAAGCAAAACCTGTATGTGGTCGGCTCGGCTGCTGCATGGACAGGGGCGGGAACTAGCCTTCAGGTCCTGCATCGGCAATTGGCGAAATCAGCCTAACAATCTCCGAGGTGGCCCTCATTATTGAGGGCTCATCGCGACTCATTCTTGGCTAACTTCAGTAATGGGCTGGCCGCTATGTGTTAAAATCCGACATTGCTCACATAATAGTCAAGCAGTCACTTTTCACCGCCCATCCAAGCTTGATAATTCTTACCGCTCCCCTTATATCCACACTGAGGAATAACCTCTGACGTGGCTAAGGAGTATGATTATGGGGCTTAAACCTGGTCCAAAACCAATCGCAAAATCAACAGGAAAACCCGATCAACGCAGACGTGATAATAAGGATACACCCGGCAATACCCCAGGACTGAAACCAAGCAAATCAACTGGGAAGTAATCGTTCAAGGGTATGGAGAATTCATCTATACCCTTATCTCATCAAATCAGTCTGCTTTAGCCCGTTTAGTGCCAGGAGCGGACATTTGTGGTTCTTGAAACACATCTTATAATGCAGCCAGTTTTTGTTGACCACTTCACTCCTTAATTATGTATGTAGAAGATAAATAATGAAAAGACTGCTGATATTGATCCTTCTAGGTTTTTCCTGTGTATCACAAGCCAAGTCAGTAATGCGTTGTGAGGGCGACAAAGCGGTTGTCTTCGACAAAGAACGGGCAACTATTGATTATGAGGGGCGTGTTTTTGAGAATGCATACCAGAGAACGTTGAGTGGGATGGTCATAATCGCTGGCACTGACGATCTAGGCTATGAAGGCGAATTGTTGTTTTCGAAAGTCAAAGGCGTTGGCGCATGGAACTTCAATATCAGCGAAAGCGAGGAAATGACCCCTCCAGAAGCTAAGTCACGGAAAACGATTTTATCTATAGATTGCGCTCCGCAGTAGGATGGAAGGAGCGGGTGTTACTATTGAACAACCACATGTTCGCACCTCGCTCAAAGCTGCCTGTCATGCTTGCTTAAAAAACAGGCGTAACGTAGGATATTTTCCGTTTTCCAAGCGGACCCCAAAAGTGGCGCATTAGGCACAAGTGGTTGAGGGGATGGGAAGCCATAACGTCAAATGATTTTGACAGTGACAACGCAGCTTTCAGTTATGCATATGGCCACTTTTCAAAAAGTGATTTTTCAAAAAATAGAAATACATAACAAATTTTCTAATGGTGCCAAATGGAAAGTATCGCGCTATACAACTGGGCTACAAGTGTTTTGTCTTCTATTACAGAAGATTTGAATGATCATTACTATAAAGAAATTAATGGCAGTCTCGCTTTACAATTTGAAACTACAGATATTGTGAACGCTAGAGCTTTAGTTTACTCAGAGCGTGATGAACCACCAAGGCATGCTATATCAATCACATATAAATTAATCCGATCATTATATGATGATGCTGCTGCTTTTGTAGATTATGTTCACTCGGGTAAAGATGATGAAGCTTATGATATGTGGTTTAACGGGCAAACCAATTTTACCACTTTAAGAGATGAGTGGGATAAAGCTAATTTCACTAAAAACATTTTTCTAGCAGGTTTGACATGGGTTTTTTTTCATGAGTTAGGACACTTAACTCAGGGCCATTTATTTATAAGGAACAGGTATAGTTCCGATATTAATGTAATGTCTGAAATTCACTTAAATAATTTATCATCAGACAATAACGATGCATCTGCCATTTGGCACGCAACGGAACTTGCAGCCGATTATTTTTCCACATGCATGTGTGTAGTAGAAATTGTTCGACAACTTGCCATTACTGAAAATTGCGAATTGGCAATTTGCTTTTTGACATGTGGTATATCATTAATGTTACATCGTTTTCAAGGCGAAAAATTTTATGAGGTTCAAACAGAACCAGTTGGTACACATCCTAGGCCATTCGTAAGGCTTGAAATGATCGTGCCTTTAATTTTTGAAATACTTTCTATTACAAACACAGATCAACGTCGTAGTTATGTGCTTGCAGGTGTTGAATCGGCCAACAGGATTGGACTGTTCTGGATAAGAAAGACTGGAATAATGGAGGGTATTCCTGAACATTATCTTATTGAAGGTACATTGAACCGGCCTGGAGTTGTTGAGTATTTGAGGCATATCATTTTTATTTGGGATAGCATTTCATCTGAAATCTCTGAGATGTTCACTTTTGGCACAAAAAAAATGGTCCTCAACTTCACGAATGTACTTCGGACTGCACCAGAGTTGAATGATGATACACAGGAAAAATAATGCTGCTCAGTGTTAATTAACAATTCGCATAATATAGGGGTTCTGTGCCGGAACCGCCGAAATTTCTGGCGCAGTGAATTAGTCGAATTTTGAAGCATGTTTGGCATGTGCTGACGTGTACGTTTATGGTGCCGTGAGTGAGAATTTATCCGTACCAGCTATGTGAGACGCTGCGGTCAGTGCTTTTTCGTTCCAAACGGCCATTTCTTTACTGTCCGGTTGACGGCGGTCTTACGTACAGGCAGACAACCGCAAAAATCATTCGTCACTGAAATTTCGGCGGTTCCGGCGTACAACCCCAAATTAACATCCGCTCATCGCTCATAAGGGACAACCATACTCAAATCTCCCACATTGCAGGAGATTTGAGTATGAACACGTCACCGTGGAATAAAGACCGTATCATCGGCCAAAAAAGACCACTTCAGATATCTCATATCTGGGGGATCCGAATCCGGCTTGAACTGGAAGGTAAAACGCGCGATTTAGCTCTGTTCAATATGGCCCTGGACAGTAAGCTTCGAGGCTGTGATCTGGTCAAACTCAAAGTATTGGATGTGGCATATGGTAGCTCGGTTTCAAGCAGAGCAACGGTGTTGCAACAGAAAACCGGTAGCCCCGTGCAATTCGAGATAACCAAAGGGACAAGAGAAGCTGTTGCTGCATTGATAAAGCTTGGCAATTTGCACAGTAAAGACTTCTTGTTTCGGTCTCGGGTCGGAACTAACCAGCACATTTCAACCAGACAATACAACCGAATCTTTCATGGGTGGGTAGAAAAGCTTGGTCTCGAAGATTCGCTTTACAGCACACATTCCATGAGAAGAACAAAACCTTACCTGATCTACAAGAAAACCAAGAATCTCCGGGTGATCCAACTTCTGTTGGGTCATAAGAAACTGGAAAGCACAGTCCGTTATCTGGGCATTGAAGTCGATGATGCGTTAGAGATCTCTGAATCGATTGAAGTCTAAGGTTGTCAGGGCTGCAACAGCAGCCCTGTGCCAGAAGCAGCCAGTGCACGGAGCGATACCAGAGTCGCTTTTCTAGGCTGCTTAAATGATTTTTGCTAGTCAGCTACTTAGTTCACTGAACAGGACCATAGATCGCAGCCACTTCCTCTTTATGTATGTGCCATCTATCTGCAATTTCAGTTAGTTCAGGATTTGAAGCCATTACTATTTTTGCAGCGGGAAACAACTTTACGTAGGAAAATATAAAGTGCGAAATCACCATGCACAGTATTTGACGCGTAGCTCCCGCCAGCATGGCTTGTTGCTCAATACTCCTTGCATCTCTAATTTGTAGGGCGCTTATAAAACTTGCATGAGAATGACCGCTTAAGTGATTGTAAATATCACTGAAGTAACGTTGGTGAATGTCAGTCTTGTTAGTGATGGCGTGCCAGCCTCCCTTTGGCTTCCAATTTCCTTTTTCAATTTCCTTTTTTTCTTCGCGGTTGCTTTTTTGATAGTGCGGGTTGCGAGCTATATCATTATAAAGTTCTTTTATAGACTCGGATTCCCGTGAGAGAACATTTTTGCTCTCTGAAGTATTTGCTAATAACTTGCTTCTATCTATAAGCCCGGCTCGACGCCAAAGCTTATATCGATAAATAGACAAGCTTTCGTCTTGATTCACAAATATATAGTTAAAGGCCAAGTATGATTCGATGGCAGCTCTTACGACGACTGCCACTGAGGAGTGATCGATATGGGAAAAGACCTGCCCCACGCCAAATTCAAAGCCAATTCCCGCACTAATCTGTTGAGCTGTTGCGATATGCCTAAAAATTTTCACGCTCAAAACTTGAGCATCATTTTTCCATTCGCATCCAGGAAGCAGTTGCTCACCATTTTGGGATTCTATTAAAAGAAAACATAAACTCATAAGTTTGGAAAGGTCGGCGTCCCAACTCATAACTCACCTAAAATAGTAAATAAAATTGATTTATGCATAATAAGTGGCCAAGTTAATTTACAATCGTAGCATCGCGCTTGCGAATGGAATCAACATACGCGTCGGGTAAGGAATCAATCTTTTTGCTCTCTTCTGCTACCAGGGAGTCTTGCAGGAGCAGAGCGGAGTTGCGTCTTAGAAGCTCTATTTCCTCTAGATACTATATTACCATTACGATCAATTGTGACAATAGTGTCTTTGATTATGTTTTTGTATCCGTTTTCTATTTTATACTCAAAAGAAACATTATCCGATTTAAATACCCATTGTTGGGAGCCGAGTGCCAAGAAGCTGAACTTTTCACCTTCGATTTCCAAAACGTGGGAATGTAGTGCTCCCGTATTACCGCCCCGGCTTGGAGGCCGTGGTGGTTCTTTGAGAAACATACTATACGAAGTGATTTTTTTGCTTTCTACTCGAAACTTATCCATGAGGCCCCTCAACTTACTGTTGGATAACCAGCTTGCTGGCGAGTAAAGGTATACCATACGGGGTTGTGAAACAATTCCGGCATACCGACCGCAGCTAGCTGACATCAATTGGCCGGAAGCAGTCGTTTAACCAGCTTCGAACCATAGCTTGTTTTATACGGACAGACTATAACTTGGACTGACCCTGCCCCGGTAGACGATCCTGCCCTATAGTTCAACTACAAAATATCATTTCTGACATTGAGCTGATGTCCGCTCCTCGCTCAAAGCAGACCTTATGACCTCGATTTCTGGCAGATCCGAGCCAAGAGCAAAAATTGATATCATCAATCGGCCTCAAGCTTAAGGGGGAACATCTCCCCCTTTTTATGTAACCAGTTTACTGAAGATGTTCTTTCAGCCAGGTACACGCGCCTTCAATGTCATACGCTTTTTCCCCAAATCCTTTCGCAAGCAGAAACTCTGGCAAATATTCATCATATTTATCTAAGTACTTTTCTGGAACATTTACAGCAAGATCAAACGCTGAGGGCAAGCCTGACAGCAGCAGGTCTTTAAGGGCCTGTTGAACAGAAGTGATACTTGAGCCGTCAATTTCTATAACTCCAGCCAATGAATTAGCTTTAAAGCCACAACGTATGAGCAAGGCTGTAATCGTATTGACAACCTTATCTCCCATCCATGGGAGGATGTAACAGTATTGGCCGCTCGTAAGAAAATACTCATTTTGCAGGTTATAACTCTGGAAGTTACGACTGCCTTCCGCAAATAGGCTTCTGGCGGCAGAATCGGCATAATCTACTCTCTTGCTACCTATTGCTATGCGGTAATCACCTTCCCTATAGATAGCGAGCATTTCCTGACGAACGGCATCATGAACAGACATTCCCCCCCCACTAAATTGTGGTGGCTGACCGCCTTTGGTCGCCTCTACATAGATAACTTTTTTCTCTGTCTCGATCTCTGTCACTCTCCAGCGCCGCCCACCGAAGATGATGTGTTGATCTGGTAGCAGTGGGGAGTCCACAGGCACTGTTCCAAGGGTTCTGTTTCCGGTGACAATGCGGAACTCTTCTGGTGTGTTGAACACGGCATAAAACGTGTAATGGTTAGTCAGTTTCTCCCCCTCTGCCCCAACAACCATTTCTCCACTAGCGAGTTGAGTGAGCAGGCCACATGCCCCCATATGTTTAAGCAGGCTTTTGAAATCGCCTATATCCACATTACGGAACGGGCCTGTTTGACATAGCTGTGACCAGAGTTGATCGGCACGAACTCCGCCCCATTGCGCGGTAATTGCAAGAATCTGGTGTAGCAGCGTGGAGTAATGCATCTGCTGGGAATCGGCAGGCTCAAACCATTGTTTAGAGATCATCAATCTGATCATTGCCATCGACTGGACCAAATGCAGCCGTAGGTGGTCAACGATACTGCTAGTCACAGTGAGCTCATTTTCTGTAATTAGCATTCTTAGAACTGATGGGGAGTCGCGTCGCCCAGAACGTCCCATACGCTGACGCAGACTGGAAACAGTATGCGGAGGCGTAACTTGGATAACCGACTTAACCTTACCGATATCAATTCCCAACTCAAGCGTCATTGTACAAACAGCTGTTGTGGGCAAATTTCCTTTCTGAAGACGAGTTTCAAGCGCTTCCCGCAATTCCTTGGCAAGGGAACCATGGTGGGGAAAGAATTCATTGGGAACAATATGTTCCTCACACATGTCGCTCAGCGTGGCAGCAATGCTTTCAGTCCGCTTTCGACTGTTTGCAAAGACCAAATGAGAATCGCCACGGCAAAGTCTAAAAATGTCAGCGCAAACTTCATGTTCAGCTGAACTCTGAAGTTCTCCTTCTTTTTGGAGCACTCGCTCCAGATAACCTTTGACCTGTACCTGAAGAGTGGCCTCGCTCTTACTATCTGTAACAGTTACGCAGGGTAGTCGTTTGTCCGGACGCAAAAGTTCGGGTACTTTCTCCAGTTCCCCCAGCGTGGCACTCAACGCAACGCGGGGAATTGGATTTACCAGGCGTCCTAACACATGGTCAATTCTATTGAGCAGAGAAAGCAGCTGTACACCACGCTCTGAGCCAATGAAAGCATGAAACTCATCAATAACGATGTATGCGACTGACGAAAACGCCTGTTTGAGCCAGCCCATTGAATTTATGAGCAAAGACTCAAGTGACTCAGGTGTAATCAGTAAAATGCCAGCAGGGTTTGTCCGAGCCTTCTTCTTTTTGCTTTGTGGTACATCCCCGTGCCAAGGAGTCACTGGCATTTCCAATGCATCTCCAAGGCTCTCAAGACGACGGTACTGATCGTTAATCAATGCCTTCAACGGACTGATATAGACGATGCCAAATCCATTAGTGAGATCTGCAACTGCCGAACAGGCAGGAAGAAAGAAAGCCTCTGTTTTACCCGCTGCTGTGCCTGCACTGATTAGCACGTCTCGATCACGGGCTAAAATTGCCGGGATAGAACTCTCCTGCAAGGGCCTTAATGTAGACCACCCCTGCTTGTAAACCCACTTACGGACGCGGGGATCGAGACTATCATAGGCACTGCTCATAATTTGAAGTTCGCCAGTCCGTCGTCGTCATCGCTTTCCTCTATAATGGCGTCATCCATTTCGCTGGGCCTGTCCTCTTCAATCGCCACACCCTCGATTAGTGTTTGCCAGTTCATCGTTCTGTTTTGTTCCAGCACGGCCAGCATGTCCAGGAAACCTTTTATGGTATTACGGGGGGTACGGAAGTAAGCGTCTCCAATGGTTTTACTACAGTGATGCAGGAATCCAGTCAGTGCCTCATCTGGTACCAGATAATTCTCTGGATCTCCACCGGCATAAACATGACGAAGATTTCTCAGCAAAATATACAGTTCCTCAGGGGTGAGGCTGGCAAGATGCAAAGTGGGGGATGAGTAGTCAATCACTCCTGCTTTTTGCGCGAACCGGTTTTCCGCCAGACGCGACTGGAGCGCCTCATAGCTGTAAAGACCTTTACGCGGATCGAAAAGAAACTCTGGCGTACCCCCGAGGATAAAACCAATGTTCTCGGCTGAGCCTTGCAGGCAGTCATTCAGGATCCGCAAAATCTGTTCGTAGTTCGCTGTTCTTGCTTGCGTATTATTCAGTTTAAAGAGGTTCACCATTTCGTCGAGGCTGACCAAAAGACCGGCATAGCCTGCCTGGCGGACAAAAAGGCTCATCAGCTTCAAAGAATCATAGAATGATGCGTCTGAGATAATAGTCCGAACGTCGAGATCGTTACGGGCATCAGTTTTGGTGGTGTACTCTCCCCGCAACCAGCGAATAGCATTGGATTTTAGCGTTTCGTTATCCTGCTCATGCCCGCGCCAGAATGCATCAATGACCTTCGCAAAGTCATATTATAGTGGTCAACTAAAACTGGCCACCGCTTTAGAGTTTTTCCTGAACCGCCCCGGGTTTCCTGGAGAGTGTTTTATCTGTGAACTCAGGCTGCCAGATCATCGTTTCCGATGGAAGCAT
>OFLN01000083.1_pt1 | contig 66709 bp, 62 predicted proteins | sample 1540821 | NCBI WGS metagenome assembly OFLN01 (sample SAMEA4413037, study PRJEB24355) | metagenome | biome: human; feature: gut; material: faeces | place: United Kingdom | collected 2010 | reverse complement strand
TTTCGTCCGAGGACGTTAAGAATCCATGTCACTTTGAGTGCCCACACAGATTGTCTGATAAATTGTTAAAGAGCAGTGCAACGCGGCTTTCGCTCACCGTTGCGAGGTGGCGTATATTACGCTTTCCTCTTTCAGAGTCAACCCGTTATTTCAGGATTTTTTCTCTTCAACCGACCGGGTTGTTTGTGAAGTGATTCACATCTGCCGTGTCAGTGGGAGCGCATTATAGGGAGCTGCCGGGATATAGCAACCCTTAAAATACAAAAAACTTATCAAACGCTCATAATTTAAACTCCCCACACCCCATCCACACCAGAAAAAATGGGAAAAAGCCAGACGCCACAAGGGCTGCAGCGAATTCAGGCAAAAGCGACATTTTGCGAAAATCAACGTTATCCGCTTTACGTTTCCCCCTCTCTTACCCTGTCGTAACTTCAGATGATGAATTAAGCACCAGCCTTGACCCATGACAAAGCGGCTTGAGGATGCATATTTCTATAATCAGGCCCGTTTCTTCTTATTGGTATGAACCTATGGCTTATCAACTCAACATTAACTGGCCTGAGTTTTTAGAAAAGTACTGGCAAAAGCAGCCGGTCGTATTAAAGAAGGCTTTCGCGAATTTCGTCGATCCGATTACGCCGGATGAGCTGGCCGGGCTGGCCATGGAACCGGAAGTCGATAGTCGACTGGTGAGCCTCAAGAACGGTCAATGGCAGGCCAGCAACGGGCCGTTTGAACATTTTGATGACCTGGGCGAAACCGGCTGGTCGCTACTGGCTCAGGCGGTAAACCACTGGCATATGCCCGCCGCTGAACTGGTGCGCCCCTTCCGCGTGCTGCCGGACTGGCGTTTAGACGATCTGATGATCTCCTTTTCCGTACCGGGCGGCGGCGTGGGCCCGCATATCGACCAGTACGACGTCTTTATTATTCAGGGCATGGGCAGCCGCCGCTGGCGCGTGGGCGATAAGCTGCCGATGCGTCAGTTCTGCCCGCATCCGGCGCTACTGCACGTCGACCCGTTCCCGCCCATTATTGATGAGGATCTGGAACCTGGCGATATTCTGTACATTCCGCCCGGATTCCCGCACGACGGAATCACTCACGAAACGGCGCTGAACTACTCCGTCGGCTTCCGTGGGCCAAACGGCCGCGATTTGATCAGCAGCTTTGCCGATTACGCGCTGGAAAACGATCTCGGCGGCGAGCACTACAGCGATCCGGATTTGACCTGCCGCGAACATCCGGGACGGGTAGAAGAGTATGAACTGGAACGCCTGCGCGGCATGATGATCGAGATGATTAGCCAGCCGGAAGATTTCCGCCGCTGGTTTGGGCGTTTTGCTACCACGCCGCGCCACGAGCTGGATATTGCCCCCGCTGAACCGCCTTTTGAAGAAGAGGAGATTGTCGACGCGCTGGCGGGCGGTGAAATGCTGACTCGCCTGAGCGGCCTGCGTGTACTGCACATCGGCGACAGCTTCTTTGTGAATAGCGAACAGCTGGAGCCAACCGATCCCGCGGCTCTGGACTCGCTGTGCCGCTATACTCTGCTGGGTAAAGAGGAGCTAGGCGGGGCCGCGCTGCGCAATCCGGCTTTTATCGCCGATCTGACCCGCTTGATTAACCAGGGCTACTGGTTCTTCGACGAATAGCGCTTCATCACCGGTTCATATAAAGAAGGCGCGGAGCCCGCGCCCTCTTATTTACTATCGCTACAGCATCATTTACCGAGCAGCGCCTCAAACTGCGCCTGGTAGTGCGGCGCGTTCCATGAACCATCAAACAAGGTGTAAGTAATATATCCTTTGTTGAGCCAGCCCGAGTCATTATCGCCTTCCGCCGGTTTCATCGCCTCCGGATTCATCGTCTGTTTGGCGGTACCGTCAGCCAGAAGTTCATAACCAATCTGCGGTACAGGGAATTGTTCATTCTCAATATAATGAACGCCCTTAATTTCAGCCGACGGCAGCGGCGGATAGTTAATGCTCAACCCGGCCCCCTGCGGCATAATCGGACTTCCCGGTTTATGCGCGGCGTTAAGTTTATCCACCAGCGAGACGACATAATCCACCGAATCAGGCCAGTACTTATGCGTGCTCGGCCATTTGTTCTTCATCTCTTCTTCCGTGAAGCGGTAGCCAATGCTGGCGGCAATCGCCGGGAAACCGTAGCGTACGGCGCGAGCCGCGGCGCTCACGGTGCCGGAGTTAACCTGCGCCATACCGGTATTGGGACCATCGTTGACGCCTGAAATCACCAGATCCGGCGGCGCGTCTTTCAGCAGGCCCCACAGGCCAAAATCCAGCGCATCGGCAGGGGTTCCAGGGAAGCAGTAGCGTTTGTCTGCGGCTTTTTTGACATCAAAAACTTTACCCGTTTTAAAGGTAATTGCCGACCCGATACCGCTCTGATTTGTTGCCGGCGCCACCATCCAGACGTCATACCCTTTGGCCGCCAGTTTTTCCTGCAGCGAAGTGGTTCCCACAGACTGGCAACCATCATCGTTAACCAGCAGTATTTTCAGCGGTTTTTCAGCAGCCTGTACGCCAGCGGCAGATAACGCCAGAATGGCGGCAGTCAGAATTTTCGTTCTCATCATCACTCCTTGTTAGGTAGCAGAGGTATTTCTTAGGCGCAAAAAAAAACCTAAGACTCCTGCCGCACGCCAAATTGGCGGACAGGGGTCTTAGGTTTTGCCTGTGGTCAGTAACAATCCCAGAGTGCTGCGAAAATAACGCCAGAGCGTAAAAGAGTCCAGCCCGGACATCATTATTCTGTGACGGAGATCAATCCTCTAAAATTATTTAAGCCGAAAACTGCCAATTAATCTGAAAATTAAACTTAAGATACAACTCAATCGACAAAATTACCTCCATGAAGACGATCACATTTATTGACATTCATAATAAATAGAGGATGTCTTTTCTCATAATTAGTGCTAACGTCGCCCTTGTTGGATTGTTACTGTTTAGAACAGGCGAAACCTACGTTATAGACGTTCGAGCGAACATAATCTTATTTATGCTTCGCGTCGAATATCTGACGTAGGTTTTTTTTTGCTTATAAAAAGACCATTCAGGTGGAGCGTTATATGAAGAAGTGGCTAATAGCATTAATGATGGCGGCAGGTGCGGCAACCTGCTCTGCGGCGGAAGTTAAAAACGATGACGGCGTGAATATCTATTTCGCCCGTCATGGCAAAACTCTGCTGAATACGTTTGACCGCGTGCAGGGTTGGGCGGACTCACCGCTTACCGAAGACGGCATTCGCGTCGCTCGTTATCTCGGCGAGGGGCTTAAAGGTATTCCGTTTGACAGTTTCTATTCCAGCGATGCCGGACGTCAGCGTGAAACCATGCAGGTGATCCTTAAGCAAGCCGGAGTAAGTGATTACAAACTTACTGAGCTCAGCGGCCTGCGGGAAGCCTTCTTCGGCGGTTTCGAAGGCGGCTATAACAAAGATATGGCCGACGCTGGCGCCAGAGAGCTGGGGCTTAAAGACGGCGCTGCGCTGTTCAGCCAAATGAAAGCGGGCACCCTGGCCGTCGATACCAACCAGAACGCGCTGGCAGCGGCCGACCCAAAGGGTATGGCGGAAAACTATCAGCAGGTAAAAACCCGTACCCAGGCAGCGCTGCACACTATCGTTGCAAACGCGCAGGCCCGGGGCGATAAAAACGTGCTGGCGATTTCATCCGGTACCGCAATGCAGATTATGATTTCCGATTTAACCGACGATAACGCGAAAAACAAACCGCTTGCCAATGCCGCGGTGGTTAAAATTGTTTATAAAGACGGCAAATATACCGTTCCAGAAATTGGCACCATGAAATATGTCGAAGCCGGAAAACAGGCTCTCGATAAAAAATAATAACCACGCTTAACTATTTATTACGGCAGACTTCAGGCGAAAACACCTCGCCTGGATCGCTGCATCCCTACTCTGGGGTTTATTATGAAAATCAATACTACAACAGTCGCCATTATGCTGCTGGCTATTCCCGCCAGCGCCTGGTCAGCTTCGACCACTAACAGCCTGAAGGAGCGAGATTATATCGATACCGTGCTCGACGATCCGTTATTCAGCCAGTCCCATATGAATTTATCGTTTAAAAACTACTGGAAATATCTTAAGGAAGAAGAGACCGAGCCAAAGAAAGTCCATAATGCCTGGGGTCAGGGCGTCGCCGTCGATTATCAGTCCGGCTATTTTGCCGATATTATTGGCTTTGATGCCACTTACTACGGAGCGGTAAAGCTCGGCGCCAGCGATTACTTTAACTCCCGCGGCGTGCTGTATAACAACGGCAGCGGGAATAAAAAGAGCAACGCTGAAGGCTTTTCCAAATTTGGTCAACGCAACGTCAAGCTGCAGTATCGCCTGGCGGACACTCATCTGAACGCCCGCTGGGGCTGGCAGACGATGAAAAACTTTGGCGTCATCTCCAACTCCACCCGCCTCTCCCCGACCACCTATTTGGGCTGGACCGGCGCGGTGAACTACGGCCCCTTCACGCTGCGCGGCGCGTACATCGAAAGCGCGATGGATCGTAACTCGCCGGATAAGAAACGCTTCCAGACCAACAGCGGACAGTACATTAACCATATCGCCAGCGGCGATATTCTGTGGCAAAGCGAGCACCTGAACATGCAGTACGGCTATGGTGAAAGCGATAACTATCTGCGCCGCCATATTCTGTTTACCAATATTAAGCCAATAAAAGCGCTGAACATCGGTACTCAGGTTTACGCCACTCACGCGCTGGACGAGTATAAAGCGATGCCGGCGAATAAGCGTGACTTTGACGACGACGCCTGGCACATCGCCATGGATGTGAAGTGGCAGGCGGACAACTGGAGCACCAAGTGGGGTCTGGGCTATACCGATGCGAACAAGGCCAATGAAGTGGGCTTCTACCCGCGCCATATGAGTAAAAACTCGCGCGGGACCTTTATCTCAATGGCCTATGCCGGCAACGACTATATGCGCGACGGTGAACTGGTTCTCTCTAATATGTCGGACTATAACCTGACGCCAGAGCTGGCGATCGGTCTCGCCGGCAACATCGCCCAGTTTAACTACCGCGGCAACCAGGTCCGTACCGGGGAAATTAACGCCTTCAGCCGCTGGGTGCCGACGCACCCGAGACTAAAAAATCTCACCGTCTGGGCGATGTTCGGGCCGGGCTGGTCCTATAAGATGAATGGCAAAACGCCGGTGCTTACCGACGGCCATTACAGCCGGGCCAACTCGCTCTCTTCGGAAGTGATTATCGAATATAAATTTAATCTGTTCTGATACGCCCGCCCCGCCGGTCATGGCGGGGCAACCCTCCCCAGCTACTTCTTCACCTCATTAAGCTCATCGTTATAGCTTTCCCGCGTCACGCAGACGCACAGGATGGTAATCAGCGCCATGCAGGCGAGAAACAGCGAGATGGGCCACGATGCGCCGCCGGACCACACCAGCAGCAAGGTACCAATCATCGGCGTTAGGCCGCCGACGATGTTCGCCAGCTGGAAGCCGAGCGACACGCCGGTATAGCGCACGCTGGTGTCAAAAAGCTCCGAAAAGAAGGCTGGCTGAACGCTGAACATCATCCCCAGCCCCACGGAATAGCAGAAGGTGGTGGCGAACATAAACATCTTCACCGAGCCGGAGTCGATCATCCAAAACAGCGGAAAGGCAAAGATCAACGTGATGGCGGCGCCGGCCAGATAGACCGGTCGGCGGCCAATTTTATCGGAAAGCCAGCCGAAGAACGGGAAGGTAAAAATACCGACAAAGCTGGCCAGCAGCAGCCCGTTCAGCGCCGTTTCGCGAGTAAAGTTGAGTTCCCTTGTCACATAGGACATAAAGAACGCCACCGTCAGCCAGCCCAGAACAATCTCCCCCATGCGCATGCCCATCGCCAGGAACACCGCTTTACGGTGATGCTTGAGTACGGTGAGAATGGGAAACTTCTGCTCCGCCGCTTTCGGCGCGTTCTGCTGCTGTTTCTGATTCTCCTGGAACACCGGCGTCTCTTCGATCCTTGAGCGGATAAACATCCCGACAAACAGCAGCGCGATGCTTAACAGGAAAGGCACGCGCCAGCCCCAGGACATCAGGTCATCCTCCGGCAGCATCACCACCAGCGCAAAAACGCCGGTGGCGATAAACAGGCCAAGCACGTTGCCCAACTGAACAAAAGTGCCAAAAAAGCCCCGGCGATGGCGCGGCGCATACTCGGTGATCAGCGTCGTCGCCCCACCCCATTCGCCGCCGATGGCAAAGCCCTGGCAGAGGCGCAAAAAGATAAGTATCAGCGGCGCGGCGTTGCCTATGGTGTCGTAGCTGGGGATTAAACCTATGAAAAAAGTCGAAATACCCATAATCATCAGCGACAGAACCAGCGATTTTTTGCGGCCGATCTTATCGCCATAGTGGCCAAATACGATGGCCCCGATGGGCCGGCTGACGAAAGTAATCGACAGCGTCAGGAAGGACACCAGCAGCGCCATCAGCGGCGAGAGGTTAGGAAAAAACAGCGACGGAAACACCAGCGCGGCGGCGGTGCCGTAGATAAAAAAGTCATAGAACTCAATCGTTGTGCCGGAAAGACCGGAGCCCAGCACGGTGAGCAGCTTTCTTCTTTCATGGGTTTGTTGCGATGTTTGTTCATTTTTTGCAGGGGTCATGGCGGGCGAGGTAAGCATAGTCATCATTAAATCCTCTGTCCTGAATCATTATTGTTAAGTCGGGCAGCGCCTGGCTAACCGCGGTGGCGAGGGAAAATCGCCCGCAAGCTAACTCGAATTAGCTAATTATAACAAGATACGGAGATTCACAACGTAAATGCTAAAAGAGTGTGACCAGGATCGGTTAAATTTTAACACCCGCGCCAGCGCCGCGAGACAAATCGCTTACGGCATAACGTAATTAATTTATTAAATTCAATTAATTATATATTTAACGCTGATTTACCGTCCCCGCTGCGCTTCCCGTCCGCTTTTCTGCCCGCCTTTATGCCGCCTCAGCAAGCGTTTCCTGTCACCTCGACCCACCGTTTAAAATAAATAGTTAAATATTAATAAGTTAATAATTTCACATTGATAGCCATCACAAATCCCCGGTAAAGAGTTTGTTCCTGTCTTTTTTTTATCCTAATTTGCTAATTCGAGTTAGCCAAAGAAATTAGCCAGCAACAGAACGATTGATGCCGCGCTTACCCCGGCGCAGCACGCTCAACGATAACCAAGCGACCTATCCCCTACAGGAGAAATTCACATGCTGAATTTAACGTTACCCGCGGAAGCCGGGCTTATTACCCCGCAGCCAGGCGAAGTGTTGATGGTGACCAATGCGGATCTCCGCGAACCGGCTAACGTCACCTGCTGGCCCACGCAGAAGCTGTTTGAACAGCGTCTGGAAACGGCGCTGGAAACATTAGGCTATCGCCTGCGCCGCGCCCATCCGGTCAACGAGCAGCGCGGCCACGGGTTTATCAGTAGCCAGAAAGAGGGTAGCGAGCTGTTCGCCGGGATCGATCCGGATGCGCCGATTATTGTCCTGCTGACCGCCTGGCAATACTCCCATCACCTTGCTCCTTCGCTGGTACATCATCGCGGCCCTATTTTGCTGCTCGCCAATTTTGACGGTACCTGGCCGGGCCTTGTCGGCATGCTCTGTATGGCAGGCTGCCTCACCAGCCTGGAGCGCAACTACTCGCGGCTTTGGTCGGAAACCTTCGCCGACGAGGCGTTTATTCGCGGCTTAGACACCTGGCTGCGCGACGGCCATCTCAGCCATAAGCTCGGCTATCTGCATCCGGTTGCACCCAGCGCGCCGCTGCTGGCCAGCGAAGCCGGGCAGATTGGCGTGAAGGTTGGGCAGTCGATCCTCAAACACAAGGCCATTGTCGGGCTGTTCGATACCTTCTGTATGGGGATGATCAACGGCGTGTTCCCGCAAAAAGCGATGATCGACGTAGGGATGCCGGTGGAGTCGCTGTCGCAATCGGCGCTTCTGGTTGAAATGAACAAGGTGCCGATCGCCCTGCGCGAAGCCTGTCTCGACTGGTATGAGACCCGCGGCATGCGCTTCCGGTTCGGCACCGACGGCGCGAAGGATCTGACCCGGGAGCAGGTACTGGAACAGTGCGCAATGATGATCGCCATGGCGCGCTTCGTGAAGCGCTTCGGGCTGACGGCAGTGGGCGTGCAGTATCAGCAGGGGCTCAAAGACAGCTGCGCCGCCTCAGATTTTGCCGAAGGCGCCATCGGCAACGCGGAACGTTTCCCGATCCCGGATGAGAACGGCGAGATCGTCTGTCCGGACGCGCCGATCCCCTGCATCAACGAGGTGGATATGGGCAGCGCCATCCCGCAGGTGATGCTGGCGAAGCTGCTCGGCGCGCTGGGTATGGCGAGCGAAACCACCCTTCACGATATCCGCTGGGGTAGCGAATACAACGGCACGTTCTACTGGGATCTGGAGATCTCCGGCGCGGTGCCGTTCGCCCATCTGAAAGGCGGGATCGCCGGGGCCACCGGCTATCGCCAGCCGGCGATGTTCTTCCCCTATGGCGGCTCGACCATTGCCGGTCAGGGCAAAGCCGGACGCTTTATCTGGGCGCGAGCGCACTACGAAGGCACCCAGGTGATCCTGCATATCGGCACCGGCACCGCCGTCGAACTGTCGCAAGACGAATTCGAACGCCGCCGCCGGGCGACCAATTACGAGTGGCCGTTACTCAACGCCGTTCTCGACGGGGTTTCACGCGACGATTTAATGGCGGGCCACCAGAGCAACCATCTCAGTCTGGCTTACGTAGAGGAGGAGGTATTATCCGAAGTGCTGAACGCCTTTATTGCCCAGGCGCTGACGCAAAATATGAAAGTCTTTATCGCAGGCGATGCGCATTTATTAATGAAATAACAACTGATTCGCTTATGTAATTTTTACGTTGTTAGCGATCCTGGCAAACATCCGCTTCATTCGTCTCTTTATCGCCCATAAAGAGCGGATCAACGCGCATCTGTCCGGGCGGGCTCTCCGCCTGCCCGGATAAGAGAGGATTATATGTATCAGCAGCAACATATTGAATTTATTATCCAGAAGGCAAAGAAACGGCTCGATCTGCAGGAGGCCCCCGGCTGCACCAAAGCGGGATGGCTGATGATCACCGCATTATTAATTGAGTCATGGGATATTTATTCCATGGCGTTTATTTTATTCGCCCTGAAAGATATTTATGAGCCCAGCAGCTGGCTGCTCGGTTTTACCGCCGCCGGCACCCAGCTCGGCGCGGTGGTCGGCGCGCTGCTCGGCGGCTGGCTGACCGATAAGCTCGGACGGCGTAAAATTTTCCTCTGGTCGATGATCCTGTTCGCGATCTTCGCCGTTCTTCAGGGCCTGGCGCCCAATATGTACTGGCTGGCGATAATTCGCTGCCTCGCCGGGATCCCGGTGGGCGCGGACGTGGCTAACGGCTTTACCTACATCATGGAGGTGATGCCGAAGGGCAAGCGCGAAGTGATGGCTAACCGCTGGCAGTTTATGTTCGCGCTAGGGATTATCGCCGCCATTCTGCTGGTCACCACGCTGGTGGCACTTGATGTTCACCCGGATATGATCTGGCGCATCGTGCTGGCGGTCCCGGCGATCCCGGCCTGCCTGCTGCTGTTTATGCGTCGGGAGCTGCCGGAGACGCCAGCGTGGTTCGTCGAACGCGGCCGCTTTATCGAAGCGAAAAAAGCCTCCCGTGAATATTACGGCGAACAGGATGGCCGTCTGCTGGACGACATTCTGCCCAATGAAAACGTCACTATCGCCGACCCGACGCTCAAAGAGACGCTGCACGATCTGTTCCGCCGTCCGTTTACCCGCCGTACCACCCTGTTCGGCTGGTTCTCCTGCGCCGTGCAGTCGTTTGAAAACTACGCCTTCTCCTTCTTCCTGCCGCTGATCCTCGTGACCATCGGGATTTCCGGGCAGATCCAGAATAACCTCGCCCTGCTGGCGGTGAACTGTATCGCCGCGCTCTCGGCATTTGTCGGCCCGCTGCTGTTGCCGAAGCTTGGGCATAAGGGACTGAGCAAATACGGCTTCCTGCTGGTCACCATCGGTATTTCGATATCGGCGTGGGGCGTCTACAGCAGCAGCTTCGCATTTATCATTTTCGGCGCGGCGCTAATGCTGTGGGGCCACTACTGGGATTCCGAAAGCGGCATGACGGTGATCTCGCTGGTGGCAAAACCGCGCTATCGCGGGGTGGCCTCCGGCATCGGCTACACCATCGTCAAGGTCACCGCCTTCGTTACCACCCTGGTCTTCCCGGCCCTGTTTGAAGCGGTCGGCGTACCGGTCGCCTCGATGATTATCGCTATCGCGCCGTTCTGCGCCTTCCTCGCCTCCATCTTCCTGCTGCCGGAAGTCTTCGGCCATGCGGTGGGCGACGAAAACGATCGAGAGCATGACGCCAGCCCGGCAATCGCCCTGGAGGGTCATGAATCCCCGGCCTCCAAACATTAACCGCCCGGGCCGCAGGGGCGGCCCCCGCTGAACCCATAAAGGAAGGAATCAGATGAACAGCACAAAAATGCCCGTGATTGAAAATATCGAACTGATGACCGCCCGCGTTCCGCTGCCGGAAGGCCCGTGGGGAGATCAAATTCACCACGTCACCGATATCGAAGTGGCGATTGTTGACGTCTACGGTTCTAACGGCCACGTCGGCACCGGCTTTAGCCACACTTCCGGCTGGTGCGGGAAAACCATCTCCGCGCTGATTGCCGAGATTATCCCGGACGTTATTGGCCAGCCGCTCTCCCCGCGCGGCCTGTGGCATCGCTCGTATAAACACGTACACGACGTCGGCGGCGCGGGCGTCACCACCCATGCCCTGGCGGCGCTGGATATTGCCTACTGGGATCTGTTAGGTAAAACCCTCAATGCGCCGATTATCGACATTCTTGGCCGCGTACGCGATCGCGTTCCGCTGTACGGCAGCGGCATCAACCTGCATCTGTCCATTGAGGAAGTGATTGACCAGGTCAAACGCTGGAAAAGCACCGGCTACCTGGCGGCGAAAGTGAAAGTGGGCAAACCGACGCTGGAGGAGGACGTGGAGCGGCTGCGTAAGATTCAGGAAGCAGTGCCAGGCTTCCCGCTGGCGGTGGACGCCAACCAGGGCTGGAACTTCCCGCAGGCGCTGCGCGCGTTCAAGCTGTTCGAACCGCTCAACCTGCTGTGGATTGAGGAGCCGCTGCCCTCCGACGATATCGCCGGCCACCTGCGGCTGCGCGAACGCAGCGCCACGCCTATCGCGCTGGGAGAAAACGTCTATAACTTAAACCAGTTTACGCAGTACATCGAGAGCGGCAGCGCGGATTACATCCAGGCGGATCTCGGCCGCGTCGGCGGGATCACCGGCTATCTGGATATCGCCGCCGTCGCCCGCGCGCACAACCTGCCAATGACGCCGCATTTTGTCATGGAGCTCAGCGCCAGCCTGCTGGCAACGGTGCCGAATATCTCATACGCCGAGATGACCGACGGCGGGCGCTGGAAAGATCTGCGCATCATCGCCGAAGCGGGCGAAGAGGTGGACGGCTACTACGTGCCGAGCGAACGGCCGGGCCACGGCATTATTCTCGATCGTGATTACCTCGCAACCCACAAAATCTAACCACGCAGTGAGGGGAAAGGACAATGGAAGACACGTTATTCTCGGTTAAAGACAAGGTCATCATCGTGACCGGCGGCCTGGGACAGCTGGGGGCGCAGTACGTGAAGACGTTACACGACCGCGGCGCGAAGGTGGCGGCGCTGGCCACCCGCGTCGATGCCGCGCGCGTCGACCGCGTGCTGGGGGCGATTAAGGACTCCGACCGCCTGCTGTGCGCGGAAGTGAATATTACCGATAAAGCCAGCATTAACCGGGTGCTAGATAGCATTGAAGCGAAGTGGGACGTCCCGGATGGCCTGGTCAACAACGCGGGCGTCGACACCCAGCCAAGCGCGCCGCCGGAAGTCTCCGGCCCGTTTGAAGAGTTTCCGGAAGAGGTGTTCCGCGAGGTGGTGGAAGTGAACCTGGTCGGCACCTTCCTGATGACCCAGCAGGTCGGCAAGCGCATGAAACAGGCCGGCAAAGGCGGCTCGATCATCAACGTCGGTTCGATCTACGGCGTGGTCTCCCCTGTGCAGGATATCTATAGCTACAAAAAAGAGGACACCGGCATTCCGTTCGTCAAACCGGTGGCCTATTCGGCGGCAAAGTCCGGGCTGTATAACTTTACCCGCTACTGCGCCACCTACTGGGGGCGCGACGGCATTCGCGTCAATACTCTGACCCTCTCCGGCGTCGAGCGCAGCGATCAGGACCCGCGCTTCCAGAAAAACTACACCAACCGTATCCCCATCGGGCGGATGGCGAAAGCCCACGAGTACAACGGCGCGGTGGTATTTTTGCTCTCCGACGCCTCGGTCTATATGACCGGTTCCAACGTGGTGGTGGATGGAGGCTGGACCGCATGGTAAGCGATAAATGGCAGGTTTTTCGCGGCATTATCTCCGCTGTGGTGACGCCGATGCACGCCGATGAGTCGGTGAACTACTCGGCGCTGGACGCTCTCGCCCGCGCCCAGCTGGCGCGCGGGGTTGAGGGCTTTTACTGCTGCGGCTCCTCCGGGGAGGGGCCGTTGCTGCGTTTCGATGAGCGCCGGCAGGTACTGGCAACGCTGGTGCAGTCGGCGGGCGGTCGCGTGCCGGTGATCGCCCACGTCGGGACGCCGCGCACCCGGAATGCCGTCGAGCTGGCGAAGCACGCCGAGCAGGACGGCGCCAGCGCGGTGTCGCTGGTGCCGCCCTACTACTACAAATATAGCCGCGAGGAGATTATCGCCTACTACCGTCGAGTGCTGGACGCCATTTCGATTCCGGTGATTTTGTATAACATTCCGCAGTTTACCGGCGTCGAGCTGGATGCCCAGAGCGCCGACGCGCTGCTCGGCGATGAGCAGGTTCTGGGGGTGAAGCATACTTCGCATAACCTCTATTCGCTGGAACGGATGATCGCCCGCTACCCGGAGAAAGTCTTTTTTAACGGTTTCGATGAGATCTTCCTTTCCAGCCTCGCGGCGGGCGCGACGGCCACGGTTGGCACCACGGTTAACCTGCAGCCGGAGTTGTTTCTCGCCCTGCGCAGCGCTTTTCAACAGGGCGACATCGCCCGGGCGCAGTGCCTGCAGCAGCAGATCAACGAGGTGGTGGAGCAGCTGGTCGCGCGCGGCGTGTTCCAGTCGGCGAAGTATCTTGCCGCGAAAGAGAGCGTCGATACCGGCCCCACCCGCGAGCCGTTTGTGGCGCTGACGGCGGCGCAGAAAGGCGAGCTGGATGACCTCTATCTGCGCTTACGGGGGTATATCGCCGATGCCGGACAATGACGCGCTCTGTCCCAAGATCCGTCTGAACGATAGTGTTGTGTGCCAGCAGGTCGCGCGGTTTTTACAGGAGACGGAAAGCGATGCGCGAACCCGGGGGCTGGCGGTGGCGGTTGTCGGGCCGGAGGGCGAGCTCATCGCCTTTGGCGCGCACGCTCGCTGCCCGCCGCTACCGCGCCAGCTGGCGCAGCGCAAGGCCTGGAGCGCCCTGCGCTTTCGCCGTCCGACGGCAACGCTGGCGCAAGAGGTCAGCGCCGGCGCCCTGCAGCTGGCGGTATTTAACGACCCGCAGCTGCTGGCGATGCCGGGCGGCGAGCCGGTGATCGTCGACGGGCTGGCCATTGGCGGCGTCGGGATCAGCGGCCTGCCACCGGAGCTGGACGCCGGGCTGGCGGCGCAGTTTGTTCAGCGATTGACTTGATGAGGGATCGTTAAGGGTTCCCGGATTGCGGCGCCCGCGCCTTATCCGGGCTGCCAGCGCGCGCAGGATGCGGTATCTGTAGCCCCGGCCAGCATAGCGCAGCCGGGGATTGACATGTTCACACAAGCCGTGTCATTTACTGGCTCCGCTGCTTCTCCACCGACAGCGGGCGGTGAATCAGGGTCATCGGCACGGTGATCTTCACATCGGCATTTTCCCCCTGCAGCTTCTGCTGCATCAGATGAAACGCGTGCTGCGCCCAGGCGTCCTCATCCTGGCGCATCGACCACACCGCGTTCGGCAGAAATCCCAGCATCTGATGTTCATCGAAGGTGCCGATGGGAATATCCGACGGAATAAAGCCGTAGGTTTCCCGCAGCGCGCTCAGCGTCCCTTCCAGAATGGGCAGAGAGGAGGCGATAAACGCCTTCGGCGGCTCGCGGTGCTGACGCAGAAAATCGAGCATCAGCTGTTTGCCCTCTTCCTGACGGTTATGGCTGGCGGACAATATCCACTCCTTGCCGGCGGGCAGCTCGCTCAGGTAGCCCTGCAGACGACGCTGGATCGACGGCTGCTGGGTATCCCCGGCGATAAAAAAAATCGGCGAGACGTCCACCGCCTGGGTCATCGCCTGCACCAGCTTTTTGCTGCCGTTGTAGTTATCGCTCACCACCAGCGACACGTCGCTCTCGCCAAAATCGCGGTCGAGCAGCACCAGCGGCCGCTTGCGCGCTACCTTCTGGTGATGCAGCTGCGTTTCCCGGGTAGAGGGCACCACGAAGAGCCCGTCAACGTTGCGCGCCAGCAGCCCTTCAACCAGACTGTTTTCATGCTCGCTGTCGCTGTAGGTGCAGGCAATCATTAGCTGATACCCCGCCTGACGGCAGCAGGCTTCGAGCTTTTCCGCCAGGGTGGAGAAAAACAGGTTGGATAAACGCGGGATCACCAGCCCTAAGGTCTCGGTTTTATTGAGCTTCAGGCTGCGGGCGATATGGTTAACGACCAGCCCGTTCTCGGCGATGTAATCATTAATACGCTGCTGCGTTTTGGCGCTGATGCGATACTGCTCAGCTTTGCCACCCAGCACCAGGCGCACGGTGGTAATCGAGATTTCCAGCGCCCTGGCGACTTGCTCAACGGTTTTGGCCATAAACTCATTTTCCATAACGAACAGAACGGCTTAATCATAAACTAATTCGAGTTAGCAATACATTAGCCGCGCTGTTATTTTGAACAAGGCGTCAGTTTTCTGACGCCACTGGCGCTGTCGATGGCGATCCCGCTACGCGGAGGATCGTTAAGATCCTGTCCAGTCCTCCCTGTCGGCGTGTGTGTCGGGAGAGATTCTGGCCGCGTGATTTCATTTTGCCGGTTTAACCTCGGTCACCCAGGTGGGGAGATCCCATGTCCCGCCGAGGCGAAGATAGCGGCACATCCCGGTGGTCGCTTCACGGCTTTTGCGGAACGTTGTGCCATCCCAGAGCCAGCTCGCCGTCCCCCAGCAATCGCCGAGCCCTCGCCCTTTCTGGCTCATAAAAATCTCGCCGTCACCATACTCAGAACCGGAAACCGTAATAAGCGTTGGATTACCCTCAAGTTTGCTATCCACAACCCAATAGCCGTATCCCTCGTTATAGGCCGCCCGCCAGCACAAGGCCGAAATCAGGGAATGCGCGTTATCCAGCGGCGTCAGGCTGATGGTTTCAGCCTCCCCCTCCTCAGGCTGGAGGCGATCGCACCAATCATCGTTATTTAGCGTGGCCAGAAGCTTCGGCTTGAACACCGCCAGCTCAGGCGCGGTTAGCGCTCTCTCCTGCGCTTTCTCAGGCATGACCCGGTGAATAACCGGGGCGGGAATCGCTGCCCGGACGCTACTTTCCGGCCTGTCGCCTTTTTTGGTCAACGCGCCCGGCGTGCCGATTCGCCCCTGAACATCGTCCATTTTCAGCAGTACCGCGTAAGCGCCTTCGCCGGAAAGCTCAAACGGCGCCTCCCCGCCTGTAAATTCGACCTTCCCGCTGCCTTTGATGGCGTTAACGATCGCCCGGGCCTGTTTCTCCGACAGCGGCCAGCTCTCTTTTGCCGGCTTCACATCGCCTGCCGGCTGGCCGTTGATCCACAGCGTCAGTTTGCCCGGCAGAATGTCGCTGTCGGTCACCTCCGCCAGCATCAGCTCTCCCGAGACGGCGGTACCCGCTCCGGCCAGGCGGGTCAGCAGCACCGAACCTCCGCTTCCTTCTTCAGCGCTGTATCCCGCCGCCCGGCAGGTCAGCGTGTTATCGCATACCACTTCCCAGTCTTTGTGGCTGAATGAAACGCCTGTTTCCGCCAGCGCGGGGAGACTAAGTACGGTCAGTGCCAGCACGCCTCTCCAGAGTTCCTTTTTCATACATTCTCTCCTTAATCGGTCATCCGCGTAGTCTGAGTAATCCTCCTCGCAGAGAGAAGCGTTTTCCCCTGCCGCAACATTTTTTCAGACAACGACATGGATGCCGACCGCTTTACGCGTCGTCGGGCATATTCCCGCCGGTTCAGCCCGGCTGAAAATGGCGAGCTTGAGAGTCTGGTCACCTCATTCAACATCATTTCCAGGGTCACAAAATAACATCCGCCGTGATGTTAAATCATCTTGTGATATTCCGCGCGGCTGCGACCGGCTATCTCTTTTTACGCTCTCACTTCATCTTTGCGATTCATAGCTGAATTCCGCTCTGGCTATTCAGGGGATTCTTTTATGCATCGATTCATCTTTTCTTTGACGTCATCAATAATATGAAGCTATCCCGAGTATTCAGCGTACTGCCGTCGCTATTTTTTGCCGTCGCGTGCGCTGCCGCATCATCAGGCGTGGATCATTGTGAAGTGGGCTGCCCGACCGGCGGAAGCGCGCAAACGGTGGTTCGCGAAGCCTATACGCTTAATAACAACATGTGGTCTATTACCGGGCCGCTGTTCGAACGGCACATATCGCTACCTTGCCCGCCGCGCCCGAGGTGGAGCTTCCCAGCGGATACTGGAAGATTATTTTTATCGGCTCCAGTCCGGATAAGGGCGAATACGCGGCGTTTTTGCTGGATCAGGCGACGCCCAAAAGCGCCAGTTTTTGTGATTATCAAGTGACGGTGGAGGAGATTGAGCGGCGGACTCATCCGGCGCTCTCGTTCTGGTCCGCCCTGCAGGCAGGTATTGCCCGCCGCCTGAAGTCCCGGAAGGGTTCGCTGGCAAAAGAGATGGGGTGCCCGTAATTGGACATGGCATTCTGTTGCGCGCATTATCTCACTTTTATTTTTTGAATCTGCTTTGCGGTTATTTCAGCAATATCAGGAAAGTCATTTTCAACAGGCGCTAATTAATAGTATCACGCATTCTGTTAACTCTTAATTCGCGGTTAAAGGTGTTTATTATGTCCGATTAAAGTCTGGACTTTATTTTTATTACTGGTTAGGTTTACAGGTGTTATTTAGCGCGGTGCGAATGTGCGCCAACACACCCGCACCGCTGATCACAATTACTATTTCGCGAGAATAGCAACCATGACTAATGCTGATTGTATTGTAGATTCATTTGATCCAGAAGTGTCGCCGAAAAATAAGCGTCAGTTGACGGTGAGTTATGTGAGACGTTTGCCAGATCGTCGTCTTGTTCCGGCGCTGCTCATGAAGGGCCAGTGGCTGGCGGCGGCAGGGTTTTCGACCGGTACCCGGGTGGAGGTGCGGGTGATGGAGGGCTGTATTGTGCTGACGGCGGTTGAGCCGGAACCGGAGCTGGAAGCCGTGATGCGCAGGGTGGAGAAGCTGTCGGCCAGGAAGCAGAAGCAGGTCAGAGAGTTTATCGGGGTGATTGGGGGACGGGGTTGAGGGGTCAGGATTGCGGTGACAGACTGGACTTGAATATCATGCTCTGTTGACTGAGATTCTTCGCCACCCCGGGCCTGTACTCATCCATCAAATCCGTACAACGTTCCTTTTAGATAACGGATAAATACCTGTTAATACGACTGAATGAGGAAACCATCATGGAGACTTACCGATTACATCGCGGCAGGCTTATCGACCATATCCAGCTTGTGGTAAATGATTTCGAGGCCAGCAAAGCGTTTTATACAGCCGTGCTGGCGGTCCTTGAGATCCCTGTCGTGAATACCTACGACGATTATTTTTGGGCTGATGAGCTTGTTGTTTCATCCATTAATAGCCCCGGTTCCGCAGGTAAGCCGACAGGACGCCATCATCTGGCTTTCCAGGCCAGGGATCGTGAGACGGTGGATGCTTTTTACCAGGCAGCGCTAGCACATGGCGGCAGTGATAACGGCGCACCCGGTGAGCGAACTTATCACCCGGGGTACTACGCGGCCTTTGTACTCGATCCCGATGGTAACAATATCGAAGCGGTTTACCATGGCGAGGGGGAACGCAGTGCGGCATCGGTGGAGATTGGCTTCAGTCTTTAAGTACAACGGCCTCCGGGCAGGAGCCGTATTGAGCGGAAGGCAATAAGTCAGACTATGCGCCAGCCCAGGAATTAGCCATATCGAAGCCCTCATAATAATGAGGGCTACATAAAATAAATTCAGTGTTGTAAATTCATTGCATATTCATTTTATAAAGGAATAACGATGGGAGCCATTAACGAGATAGATATTGCAAAGCTGGTATTACTACCCGCGGTTTTATATGTGGCTAAAAAGATCATCGACTGGGCGGGAAAAGTGATATCCAGCCCGCCAGCAAAGCGAAAAATCCGCTTCGAAAAGGTACCTATTGAAACGAAAATAGAGGTGCTGAATAAAATCGCTGAGATAGCGAACGCTGAAATACCCGACACTAAACTCTCGAGGACGCATCAGACGGTACAAATGAAATTTTTGTATGAGCAGATCGGGATTACTCTTCCTGTCTGGCACGCCCATCAGCTGATCGCGTTTATCGCTGATAAAAATATCGGCTCATATGATGTACGATTAATGAGTTTCCTTAAAAACCCATCCTTATATCGTTGTGAAGAAAATCTTTTTTCTGTAGATGCTAAAAAAATAAAAAATTTTCACATCGTTAGCGGGGTTTTCTGGCTATTTTCAATCGTCATTTTTGCTTGCGCCTGGTGGACGACAATACAATCGTTACTGGCCAGCGGGGGCGTAAATTCGGTTATCGCATTTTCACTGTTTTACTTTATTTCCGCTATTGTGGTCACTGGCTTTATCTTGAGCCAGGTTGGAGAAACCTGGCAAAGCGCCAGATTCGCCAGGCTGTTTGAAAGGTGGTGTGAGGAGGAAGCGGAGGTGGAAAGTGGGGAGCGTGCTGTGTTAGCCGCATCGGAGCCAGAAGAACAGATGCCTCAACAGGAGGTTTTCAAATGATGAAATGCAGATACAAAAAAGATTTTAGTGGACTGATTGGGGGATTTGGTGCGAAGGCCGGACTCGCCTTTTGTTTCAATTTATTGAAAATTAATGGGTTGTGAGAATCTGTTTTGGAGATTTGCCCCCAGAATGGGACATAAAATTGAATACTGCGTGGAAGATCACAAAGTTGCGTGATTATCACTCATCGACAATTCCTATCCTAACCCTAAATTGCCTCATCAGCTCTCCACATCACACATGATGTGTTTATTGCTGTTCTGAAGACACCACAACCTCGGTATGCTAAAATTTAACCAAGAACTGAGGATGGCCACATGACCCATAAAACTATCATTAGTGTCGCTAGCTATGTTCAACAGCTGGCAAAAGATAACAATGTTACAGCTAACCGTGATGGCATGAGCCGCGTTGCTGTGACCATTACCGCACTTGCTGATGACTCTGTCGAGCTGGATAACGTTGAGCAATTACTGGTAAACCTTAAAAAGAAAGGTGTACTCAGTAAAGCTGAAATTTTACAGCTTCAGGGACGTTACTTCCGCGAACAAAAGCACTTTCATAAAAAAGCAACTGCATGAGTTTTGATCCATTTGGCGATTTCGATACCGCAGGCTATCTTCAAAATGCCCTTCAGCTTAAGGAGCCTGAAGAGGTCAAACGGGCAGAACATCTTGCTTTTGAAGCAAGTATTGAAATCGCATTCAATTACTTAGCTCAAACAGAAATTATAGATTACCGGGCTGTACTTAAAGTCCATGAGATCCTTTTCTCCGATTTTTATCCCTGGGCAGGAAAAGACCGTAACGAACTCTTTCCCCATCTTGCCGTTTTCAAAGGTTCTCAGGATAACCCCCGTCACACAGTCTTCGAGCGACCTGACTCTATCCGTATGGCTGTCGAATACGCCCTTTATTTGGCCAATAACAAGCAACGTTTCCGGGAAAGGCCTGGAGAGGTCATGGGGTTATTAGCCTTTGCACATCCTTTCCTCGATGGTAATGGGCGTACTATTTTGCTTGTGTTTATGGAACTCGCCTTTCGAGCCGGTTTTGCCATTGACTGGTCACAGACAAGCAAGAATGACTATTTGAAAGCACTCAGCGACGAAATCAGAGAACCATCTAAAAAGCACCTTGATCGCTACCTGGAACCATTCGTAGTGAACATCACAAACCGGGATGCCTGGCCGGCTATTATTGGCGGGATTAAGGGGCTAGATGGTTTAGATAAAGAAAATATCTCTTATGAAAGCCTGGATGACCCCGAAGTACAAAAGATTTATATGACTTACCGTTCAGAATGAGTCAACTGCTATAAAGTGCTAATATTCTGTCACTTTTGATGCATTATCGCTGTAATATTAGCACTATTTCAACCAGTCACAACATTCATATAACCCACATAATAGATCAGTTCACCATGAAGAAATCCCTGAATGCAGGTTGTCAATCGTAAGGCAATAGTTTTATCTCAATAGATAACGGGCTCCACAAGAAGAAATGTCTGTGCAGACATTTCTTCTATACTCTCATAAAATATGAGCCCTATCGGACTCAATAGCCCTCACAGTAAAAGAAAACAACTTACTACCTTAAACAATTAGTCCTATGCCACTCTAAATAACTATACGCCTCAACAGAAAACGACTTTATTTTCTCTGGCAACAAAAACTGCTCTTTAACACTAATATCCAGCTCATTGCTAATTAATAAACGCCCATCGTTCTCAAACGAAATCCATCCCTGATCGAATAGAATATCAATATGTGCAGCCAATATAATTCCATTATAAGGATCAAGGCGCTCATTCCCATTCTCGCAAGCAGCCCACGGTTTTATATGGCTGGCACGAAGTAACGGCGCAAACGTCGTTCCCGTAACAGGACATGTCGGATACAGCATGAGACAATTTTTCCGAAAGGTACCCTGCCCCAGCCGTGCCGCAATCAACTGCTCGCGTACAGTATCTTCAATACTTTTATCCTGCTGAATAATTAGACAGTCACGTTGCGCCTGTTCATCTCCATTAGAAGATATTAACGAAAGAACGCGCTGCTCAATCACACTCTCTGAAAACAAACTCAATCGCTGATGCACACGCTGCGCTGAATGAGAAAGCGCAGCAGGAGCGCCCTGCAACTGCTGGCGGGCCCGACGTGGCGGATGACCACCGACGAAAACCGCCGTGAAATCTGTTTCACCAGCGACCATTCCCTCCCGCCAACGGTGGCTTACCGTCATCCCGTGTCCCTCCGCCCTTTGGGGCCGTTAACGGCCCCGTTTTTTCTCGCCGGGACCTTACAGCGCGGAGATATCCGCCTGGTGGTGATCGTGCCGCCGGAGGCTGTTTACCTCCATCAGGTGGTGTGGCTGCGCAGGGGGGAACAGTGGCAAGGCTGGCAGCTGGAACGGTTTGATGAGCGCCGGGCGGTATTCCGCCACGGCAAACGCCAGTTGACGCTAAAGATGCCGGAGTAAGCGATGAAACGCCTGATTCTCCTGTTACTGTTCACCGCCAGCGTGCTAGCGCAACCGCTTCAGGTGCAAACCAGCCAGAACGCGGGCTCTGCTCTCAGACCGCTGACCACGCAACAGCAGGCCACCGTCTGGGGTATCACGCCGGAGGAGTGGCAGCGCTACCTCACGCTGAAACAGCAGGCACGCGGCGTCTGGTCGCCGGGGCTCGATCCACTGACCACGCTGGGCGTCGAAGCCGACACTGACCACGAACGCCAGCACTTCGCCGAACTGCTGGTCAGGCAGGAGTACCAACGGCTGGAGAAAGAACTCGCCTTTCAGCGCGCCTATGACGCGGCCTGGCAACGCCTCTATCCGGGCCTGACACCGCTGAAAACCACCTCTGCCAACACTTCCCGCGTTTCGTTGTTCGTCCAGGATGACTGTCCGCCCTGCGACAGTCTGCTGCGTACCCTGCTGGCGCAACAGCGTCCGCTGGATATCTGGCTGGTCAACAGCGAAGGTGATGATAACCGGGTGCGCCGCTGGGCGATGGCGCACGGCATCGACACAAAGCTGGTGAGTGAACACAGCATCACGCTTAACCATGATGCGGGCCGATGGCTGATGCTGAGCCAAAGCAAAATCCCGGTGGCGCTGGAACGTAAGGGGGAGCAATGGCACGAGGTCCTGCCCTGATCCTGCTGCTGCCCTGCCTGGCGCTGGCACAGCCGCTGCCGGAAGCGTACCTGCGCGCCGCAAAAAATTACCGCGTGCCGCCGGAACTGCTGTGGGCCGTCACACAAACCGAAAGCGGGGCGAACCTGAGCGGCAGGCATCTCCCATGGCCGTGGACGCTCAATATCAAAGGTACCGGCTACCGCTACGCCAGCCGGGAGCAGGCCTGTCAGGCGCTGCTGGCCGCCATCCGCCGTACCAGCCCGAAACGCATTGACGTGGGGCTCGGGCAGATCAATATCGGCTGGCACCGGGCGTATTTTGACTCTCCCTGCGATGCCCTGCATCCCCTGCAGAACCTGTCGCTCACCGCGCAACTGCTGCGTCAGCGCTACGATGAACGTCCCGGAAGCTGGCTTAATGCTGCCGCCCGATACCACCGCCCTGCGGGCGGCGCGCCCGCTGCACGCTACCGCAAGCTGGTCAGCCGCCATCTGCAACAGGCCACATCACCATGAGCCGCTACGCGCTGGAAGCGCTGCTGCGCCCGCCCGTGGAGTTTTACAGCACCGTCACTGCTGGCTGTGGCGCACTAATCTGCCTGACGCAAGCATCGCTGCTGATGCTCACGCCGTGGCAGGCCCACCTGATGGCCTGCGCCCTGTTGCTGCTGGCCCTGCGACGTGGCTGGCAGGGCTGGCACATCGTGCGCTACCAGCGCAACCTGCTGCGCCTGCCGCGCTATGCGCTCACCAGCCGGAAAATCCCGGTCAGCCGCCAGCGGCTGTTTCTCGGTAAAGGCTTTCGCTGGCAGCCCATCCACACCCAGCGGCTGTACGATTGCCTGCAACCGGAAGCCGCACGCTGGCTGCGCCCGGGATGGTGTTACCGACTGGCAAGACACATCGAAAAACGCAGCGAACATACTCTGCCCGGCCTTACCCGCCTGCTCAGCGCCGATCGCTGGCTGAACCCGGTCCGTCCGCTGCCGCCCGTCGGCGGTAATCCGTGGTTACACGGGGTGGAACTGAAAGAGTGCGACGTCACCCTGCCGCTCAGCGAACGCCCCGGCCACACGCTGGTGCTCGGCACCACCCGCGTGGGTAAAACCCGGCTGGCGGAACTGCTTGCCACTCAGGACATCCGCCGTGGTGAGGTGGTGATCGTATTTGATCCGAAAGGCGATGCCGATTTGCTCAAGCGTCTGTGGACAGAAGCGCAGCGCGCCGGACGCGGTGACCGCTTTATCCTGTTCCACTTGGCGTATCCGGAGATCTCCGCCCGCTACAACTCTATCGGGCGCTTTGGTCGCATCTCGGAGGTGGCGTCGCGCCTCACCGGACAGCTTTCCGGCGAAGGCAACTCGGCGGCCTTTCGCGAGTTCGCCTGGCGCTTTGTCAACATTATCGCCCGAGCCCTAGTGGCGCTCGGCCAGCGCCCCGACTATCAGCTGATTTCCCGCCACGTGGTCAATATCGACGCCCTGTTTATCGACTATGCCCGCATCGTACTGCCGCGCCACAACGCACGGGCGTGGGAAGTGGTAGCGCAACTAGCGGAGCGCGTTAACGACAAAAACACGCCACGCCATATGCTGGGCCGCGATCCTCACGTGGTGGCGCTGGAGCAATACCTCAACGCGGAGAAATTCTACGATCCGATCCTCGACGGCCTGCTCTCGGCGGTGCGCTATGACAAAACCTACTTCGACAAGATTGTCGCCTCACTGCTGCCGCTGCTGGAAAAGCTGACCACCGATACGCTTGCCACCCTGCTCGCCCCGGATTACCACGATCTGGATGATTCGCGCCCGATCCTCGACTGGCAGCAGGCGATCCGCCAGAAGGCGGTGGTCTATGTCGGGTTGGACGCGCTCTCCGATTCGGTGGTCGCTGCCGCCGTCGGCAATTCGATGTTTGCCGATCTGGTGAGCGTCGCCGGGCATCTGTATAAATTTGGCCTCAATGATGGACTGCCCGGCAATAGCGAAAAACCGTCGCCCATCAACCTGCATTGCGATGAGTTTAATGAACTGATGGGCGAGGAGTTTATCCCGCTGGTCAACAAGGGCGGCGGCGCGGGCATCCAGGTCACCGCCTACACCCAGACGCTCAGTGATATTCAGGCCCGAATCGGCAGCGCACCGAAGACAGGCCAGGTGGTGGGTAACTTCAACAACCTGATTATGCTGCGGGTACGCGAAACCGCCACCGCCGAATTGCTGACGAAGCAACTGTCGCAGGTTGACGTGCGCAGCCGTCAGATTAGCTCCGGCGTCACCGACACACCGGGCGGCACCAACAGCTTCAGCAGCAACACCCGCGAGCAGGTAGTTACCCGCAATGTACCGCTGCTGGATACCGCCGCGTTGATCCAGCTTCCCAAAGGGCAGGCCTTTGCTCTGCTGGAAGGCGGACAGTTGTGGAAAGTCCGTCTGCCGCTGCCGGTGGCGGATAAGCACTGCCCGCTACCAGAGTCCGTCGCGCAACTGGCGGCCTGGATGCAGGCGCGTCAGCAGGGGCTGCCGGAATGAGTGAGCAACGACCTCCTCCGTCACGCCCGGCACAGGGGCCGGTAGGCTGGCTACTGTCGCTGGCCGGGCGGCTTATCGGACTGGTCATCGGCGCGCTGGTGTTGCGGGTGGTGCTGGAACTGGCGGGGCTCTATTTCTGGTGGCCGCAGGAGGGGAGCAGGCATGTTTTTCAGGTGATGAAACAAGAGCGGGCGGAACTGGTTATTGCGTTACAACCGCATCCGTTAGGGAATGAAATTCTGGTGCTGCTGGAAAAAGGGACAACTCGTGTACTTATGGCCAACAGCCTACTACAAAAACCGTTCGCCGCCCTGGCCTATACGCTGGTGAGTTTTATGCAGCGCCTGGTATGGCTCGTCTCCATACTCCCCCTGGTCTGTCTGTGCGTATTAATCGGACTGACAGACGGACTGGTCCTGCGGGATTTGAGGCGGTTTGGCTCCGGGCTGGAATCGGTTTTTTCCACCGCTACGTCATCAGGTCCGGCAGTTCAGTCGCCACCACGCTGTGGGTGTTTTATCTGGCTCAGCCACTGTTTCTGCCTGCGATGCTGGTTTTACTGCCTGCCTCCTTATGGTTTGGGATAACGGTATGGATGGTAGCTGGGAGTTTTAAGAAGTGGTTATAAATTTATAAGGGGATATAATTCCCGGCAGGCTTTCAACGTCGTTATGGGATAGTATTGTAATGGGGAGGTGCTCCTGGCTGGCCCTGATTATATATCAAAATAGATCCTGTGCAGGACCGTAAACAGCCCTGCATCTTAAGAAGATATTATTTATCTGCAGTGTGCTGCGGGAAATAGCTCTCCTGAAGCTCATGCAATGCATTGCCTTCAGCAGAGTCCTTAACATTAAGAGATTGCATATCAAAATTCAAACTGATATTCGAACTCCTTCGTGTATAATATAAACCATTAGTATCATTATCAGTTAAAAATTGCTGCGTTACTGGGTCATGAATGTCATAATTAATAACACCATCAATAACACCTGTATCATTAAAGATAACGACTAGCTTATCATCATTTAACCAGTATTGATATACTGTCTGAGTAGGATATCCACCACCATGAATTGGGTCTGGATGTGGTAAACATATCCCTTCAGTAATTGTGAGGCCTTTACCATCTATAGACTCCAGAATATCCATTTTAGCTTCTGTATCATAAACCCACAAAAGTTTATTAATAATGCTACCATCATACTTCTGTCGATATTTCTCCTGAGCTGTTACGCCAACATATCTCCCGGTATCAATACGTGCCCATAACCAGCCATCGGTGGACTGACCAGAGGTAATTGACCCGTAGTTGTGATCATGATAACCAATTCCATTAATTATCTGTGGTTCCCCCCCGTCCAGAGTAATTGTTCCAGTGGCAGTTGCTTTAGGAAAAGCATTAATCCAACCACGCCATTCACTGAGAGAGCCTGAACCAATAATAGTATATCCATTCCCCGGGCGATAGGGTCGGGCCAACTGTTCGAAGGTCAAATCAAGTTTAATACCGTTTACTTCACCATTAATTGACATAGATTCAAAATCACCAGTCATTGTGACCACCCCGGTCTGAACATTAAGTCTATCCGTTGCAGCAGTAAAATCACCGAACGGAATTGAGATTTTTTCGTTACGTGTTGTACCGTTTACTTCGTGAGTAAACAGAACGAACCCATCACTTGAATTTGGGTGTGTAACAAAACCGTTATTGGAATATGCAGATAATGTACCGGTAATTACAGAACCATCGTCACATAAAACATCAAAATACCACCACTCATAGGCGTTTGGATTACCTCTCAAATTTATTGTCTGAAAACCATCAGCTTCAGGCTTTAACTCACGTGAAACATTGAATAAAGCATAATCATCATCAGTAGTACCAGGCATATTAATTGTGTAATTACCATCTTTAATGCTCATACAAACCTCCAACTCATAGAGTTTATTAGTAAATAATATAAAAAAAATTAATTAGAAGATCACAGGCTATTTATCCGAAATATATTGCGGAAAATAACTTTCTTGTAGTTCATGCAATGAAACTCCAGTACCAGAACCAACTAGCCCGATACTTTGAATATCAAATTTCAACTCAACTTCAGAATTGCGGCGAGTATAATAAAGGCCGTTAGTTCCATGATCTTCAAGAAATTGCTGAGTTTCTATGTCTGTAACATCATAAGGCAAATAACCGTATAATACCGATGTATCGTTGAAAATCACTGAGGCTTTATCGTTATTTACCCAATACTGGTACGTTGTCTGGGTTGGGTAACCACCACCATGCAGTGGGTCTGGATGCGATGCAAATACTGCTTCGCTAACAGTAATCCCGTTACCATCTATAGAACGAAGAACCTCTTTTTTATCCTGATAATCATAAATCCAAAGGACTTTGTTAACGATTTCACCATCGAATTCTTGACGATATTTCATTCGTACAGCTAATGAAACATATCTACCGGTATCTACTTTGGCCCATAGCCAACCCACAGTACCTTCTGCAGCAGTAACAGTGCCATAATTATGGTCATGGTAACCGATACCCGTAATTTGTTGTGGTTCTTCACCATCTAACGATAACGTTCCGGTTACCTGACCTTTAGGCATAGCACAAAACCATCCGCGCCAGTCATCAAGTGATTTACTTCCGACAACTACATAGCCATTACCAGGTCGAAAGGGGACAGCCATCTGCTCAAATGTTACATTAAGACTAATACCATTCACATCTCCAATAATGGTCAATGAATTTAAGTCTCCAGCCATGGTGACTGGACCTGCATGCACTTCCAGCTTATCAATAGCCGCAGAAAACTCAGAGAAAAGGAAAGAAACCTTTTCATTACGAGTAATACCATCTTTCTCATAAGAAAAATTCGCGTACCCACCAGCAGTTGCATCACCTGGGACAAAACCATCATTTGGATATGGAGAAAGTGTGCCAGTAATTACAGCCCCGTCAGAGAGGGTCATATCAAAATACCACCACTCATAAACTGATTCATTACCAGTGACATTTACGGTACGCCACCCATCGGCTTCTGGTAACACATCCCGTGACACATTGAATAATGCATAATCATCATCAGTCGTACCGTACATATTGATTGTATAGTTGCCTTCATATACGTTCATATAAATCCCATATTTGATAAATCATTAATAATTAGTCGCTACGTTTCAATTCAAAGTGAACTCCATCTCTTATATTTTCCCAATCCCCTCCCCATACAATATCTATTTTCATTTCACTGGCAATTGACTTAATGCAACTCGCAAGAGCCTTATAATATTTAAACTCCCATGTCACCTTATTATTATGCAAAATAGCAACATCAACTGCGTGACCAGTAAGGTGTCGACTATTTTGAGTTAAAGACTTCCCCTGAGCTAAAAGCTCCAGTTGTCTTTTTTTTGTTCTTAGGCCCTCAGTTATTATAAATCGCACTCCAGATCTTCTTATAGCCTCATTCATTAACCCCCTTAGTTTTGGATGAACTTCTCTTATCAACTTATCAGATTTCGAATCAAAACTCGCATCATTCATTAGTTTCCTCCGGTCAGTCTAGACCAATAATAATTTACTGCCACCACCCCCATCGCACCAGCTATTCCCGAAGTAAAAATAGTTATATGCAAAAGATTACCAGCACCAGAAGAAAGGATGCCAATCAATAATCCGATAAAAGACGATATCACCATTTGCGAAATAGCATTATAAAAAGACCTTTTAGTTTTACCATGCTTTACATCTAACAAATACCTTACGACCCCACCCCAAAGGGAGAATACAAGGCAATATATTAATTCAACCATATTGAAACCCTCTTTAAGTTATTAATGTATTCTCCTTTTTGTTTATTTGGTATTTTTAATAATATAGATGAAACACAGCTTTTTTTTGAAGCGAATCACATTTTAGACAGAAAGCAATCTACTCCATCGATCATTTCCATTCATTTATAAATGAGATGAATAATTTATAATAAAATGATGTTGTATTGATCAATATTTGATATGTAATACATTGATTTTAAAATGTGCTTATGTTTTATACCCAAATAATTCGAGTTGCATGAAGGCGACGACGCAGCGAATCCCCAGGAACGTACATAAGTACGTTCCTGGGGTGAGCGAGAACAAACTGGCCTAGCCAGTTTGAACAGCGTTTGCGCTAGCCCAGTAAGGGCGAGGCCACAGGCCGAGTCAAGCCAACGCACAGGTAACTTTAAGTGTGACGGGTATATTTGATATTTTTGAATAATTTAATCATTCCACTGGTTACAACGGCATATCGCTCTGCTTAGTGAATAATCCATTCCGTCGATATAACCTGGGGATACGCTTACAATCACTCCTGAATCCATGCTCGTCACAGGTATATTGCCCATCTCCAGGAGTGACGTTGAGCACCAGGCCACTTCTGAAAAACTTTTAACTGAAACAATCATTTCTTCGCTGCCCCTTCACCTACCTCTCATCTACCCTGCCTGAAAAACGTTTCCGGAGAAGGCAGTCATGCGACATAGCCAATTAATTCTGTTACTGACTTTGCCTATGTGGTCGCAGGCCTCCGCCTCTCCGGAATCCACCCAGCTCGCCCTTGCGCTGAAGCAACTCGACGGCGTAAAAACCTCGCTGGAACGCGCCCGGAGCAGCGCCAGCACCGATCCACAGTCACGCTATTTCTTCGACTACTTACAGGCGCAGCAGGACATCTCTGCCGTTGAACAAGGGATCCGCCGCTACCTTAGCCCAGCAAGAGCGCAGCTGCGCGCCGTCCAGCCTCTGAGCGCCAGCTACCAGCAGGAGAACCCCGATGACTGATTCGCAACTCGCCGCCTTTCAGGCCGCCAGCCTGAGCAAACCGGAGACCGTCAGCCTGCTGGTGCTTGGTCTGTTTACCAGCGTCCTGCTGTTGTGGTGCGCCTGGACGCTAATGGTCGCCTGGCAGGGCGTCTGCCGCCAGCGCCTGAGCTGGCAGAGTTTTGGCGCGGTGGCGGCCCGTTCACTGTTACTGGTGCTGGTCAGTTTCTGGCTGGTACTGAGCTGAGGAGGCATCATGCGCTGGCTTCTGTTACTGCTGCTCGCCACATTTAACGCCCTCGCCGACCTGCCGACGATGGAAGATCCCTCGCGCGGCCAGGGCAAGGGCATTATGGAGACGCTGCAGAACTACGGTTTTGATATCGTGGTCGTGCTGGCTCTGGGCATCTGTGCCGTCGGATTTCTGGTGGTAGCGAACAACTGTATCGCCACCTATTCGGAGATCCAGAGCGGGCGCAAGCAGTGGAAAGATCTGGGCTCGATGGCAGGGGTTGGCAGCATTCTGCTGGTAATCATCATCTGGCTGCTCAACCAGGCCTCGGACATCCTCTGATGACGACAATCCCTTTCCTACCCGACCGCCTCAACCGTGAACCGGTGGTCTGGCGCGGCCTGACCACCAGAGAGTTGTTTCTGGCGCTGATCAATGATTTTGTGCGGGCAGTCATACATAAAGCGCCGTACCCGGTCACCGCGGTGGACGGACTGGCGGTCAGCCGTATTTGCGAGGCGGTACACCAGAGTCTCGAGAGTCAAAAACCAGTGTCATTAAAATAGTCGGCCAGCAGGGATGCTGGTATCCGCAAGCTCGTTTACTCTGTATTCCCTAAAGAATGCCGCCATTTGTTATCCTTAATTCAACATTCATCGTTAACACCATTCAGTATCCTGTCCCGATAGTCTTCCAACTGATGCCGTTGCAGATAGCTTTCTACCTCCTGCGCCCAACGCGTTCCTTCGCCGAGCGTCGCGCGGCTATGAGTTGACGCATAAAGATAACGTGTATCATAAAGATTAATCAGCGTCTGATTTACACCATCAATTTTGCACTTCGGATTTTTGAGCTGCTGTTGTAAAGCCCGGACAATACGGGCCCGATGGTCTTGATCGGTAGCAAAATCCCGTTCCTGCAATTCGCTGAGCACCAGAAATGAAGGTGGGATCTCTTCTGCAATCGCTGCCTGTAAACGATAATGACCATCAAGAATAACAAATGATCCCAGCCCTGCTATATACCAGACAAGTACTGGAGGCAGCGCACCCTCCCGGCATTTTTTACGCCACCATTTCAACCTTCCGGCATCAGGTTGTATCGGATAACGCCCAAGTAGCAGGCTACCTCCCCACCACCAGTCCACTAATCTGACTTTGTCAGGATTGACCAAATCAGGAAAATCTTCGCCGTAGAGCGTCCAGCTACAGCCGATATTCCCGCTGCTTTCTGGGGCATCAAAACGCCAGCTATTTACAGGAACACGCTGTCCGGATAATTTCGGTAATGTATATTTAGCCTCCATCGGCCTTATCAGCCATCGGCGAGGAGACAGAAGAGGCACTGGCGCATTCATTAATTGCCGGGAAAAATAGCGACACCATTCACCTGTCCAGGCCCGTTCGCCTTTGTTTTTAATTCCTTCAATATCTTCAGATGTGACAGCCGGTAATAATGTCTGGCAAGCGGAATGTTCGGCATTAAACACCAACCAGACACCAGAATGATCTTTCAACATCGATGCCCAGAATAATGTCTCCCCAGAGACCTGCAGCGCCATTCGCCCATAACGACCACTTAGCATTTCCATTACCACGTCGGTCCTCTGGTTGCTCTTAAGTGTCAGCTCCAGGCCCTGCCAGTTATTATTGCGATCAAAAAGATCTTTCCACCAATATTGGGTCATTATCATCTTCCCTGATAAACAGAGGGTTAGTCTAAAACCTTTAAAATTGTTCAGGTAGCTATTTATACGTCAGCGTAAACGTCGCCGTCGCATTGGCGGGTCCCGCCGTCACCGCTGAAGCCGTCTGGTAATAACGCGCCTTGAGCTGAACGGTCTCCATCCCGCCATTGGGCGAAGTATAATAATCCTTCACCTGCCCGAACTGAGCCGCGCTGTTGTCCGGCACGAAGTAAAGCTGAACCCCAACGCCCGTCGCCGCGGTACTACCGCTTTCGGAATCAATAGCCATCACGCCTGGCGCATTCGAGGCATCACGGGTAGCATCAATCTGCACATAAATATGCGCGCTTTTATTGCAGTCCAGCACGATATTAAATGCCTTCCACTCCGTGGTGTAGCCGACGCCGCTGAACTCCTGCTTGTTGTGATCGCCAAGCTGAACGGGTTCATCCACCGAGGTTACCGAGCAGGTGGCTGCGGTGACAGTATTCGTACCGTTAAGCGTGACGTTAGCGAAATAAAACTGGTTCACCACCGAAGCGCGCGCCAGCGTGCCGTCGGTTAATGTGCCGCTGGTGATGTCACCGGTTTTTATCAGTTCCCCCTTGATTCCATCTCCTGAAATGGAGGCCCATGAGCCACCGGCATTGTAGGGATAGCTGGCTTCATACGGTAGTACTTTGCCCGATTGAGCAGTGGTCAGGCGTAAACCCACTCCGACGAGATTGGTATTGTAAACGCCGTCACCATATCCGCTCAGCGTCCCCCATTGCGTTAGCTCCCAGCGTGCAGTCCAGGCTTCCCGGGTACATCCCGCGATGGGATTACCGCTGTTATAAGCGCCTGTTACCGCTGTGGCGAGTACACTGCCTATCGGCGCATCACGCTGAACAACCACATTGCCGAAGTTCAGATAACCCGGCACTTCTGCGGACACGCCGGTGTAAAATGAACAACTGGCTCGGGCGATCGGTGAAACCACCGGCATCAACAGCATGAAACATATAACTTTTCTCATGTCATTGCTCCGGTGATTTACTTGTAGCTCAGCGTGAACGTTGCAGTGGCATTCGCTTTCCCGGCCGTTACGTTCTGCGTCGTCTGGTAATAGCGCGCCTGAAGCTGAACATATTCGTTACCGCCTGATGGCGATGTGTAGTAATAACGCTCCTGGCCGAACTGTACCGGGCTGTCTTCATAGCGATACCAGACCTGAACGCCGACACCGCTGGCATTAACGGGATCGCTGTCGAGTTTAATGACGCCGGGTACGCCTGCGTCGCTGTCTGCTGTGGCGTCAATACGCACATTAATCCGCGCGCCCTGAACACAACTCAGATTGATATTGAATGTCTGCCAGGCTGTTGCAGTACCCGGACCGCTGAACTCACTTTTGTCATGGTCGCCCAGAGGAACATTAACCGGGTTAGTGGTAACGGAGCAGGATTCAGAGGTAATGGTATTTGTGCCATTCAACGTGGCATTGGCAAAATAAAACTGGTTTGCCACCGAGGCCCGCGCCAGCATACCGGTATCCAGGGTTCCGCCCGTAATATCGCCCGTTTTGATTAACTCCGCTTTGATACCGTTTCCACCAATAAAAATATTGGTATTTGCACTCACACTCTGGTCATAGGGAAGCACTTTACCGGAAGAGCTGTTAGTCAGCCTGATACCGACACCGGGAACATTAGTGTTATAGATATTCCCCCCCAGCGTGCTTAGCGTTCCCCATTTACTCAGCTCCCAGCGGTAGGTCCATGCTTCAGTGCACCCCGCAATGCTATTGCCGCCGTTATACGCCCCCGTTGTGGCCGTGGCGATGACACTGCCTACCGCCGCATCACGCTGCACCGCCACATTGCCAAAACTGACATAACCCGGAATTTCGCCACTCACACCGGAAGCGAAACTACAGGAAGCCTGGACGCCAAAAGTACCCCCCCACAGTGCCAGCAACAGGCAGCCTGATGTTAATAATCCTTTCATTCCCGACACTCCTGCTCAGTTTCCGTTACCGGCGCGTTTGCGGCATTCTCCGGCAACCGGTAATGCACCACACACTGCTGCTTTCCGTTCCAGTTCACCGTGATATCACCTTCATCCGGGACGCCCGTCAGATACACCTGGCCGTCATCGCCAACGATGCCGCTGCCGCCTTCCTTCATTTTCACCTGAGCGCCGAACGGCACCGGCAGCCCACGGTAAAGCAGCGTCATCAGTACGCGCCGTCCGACGCGGGTGTTGAAGTCCGCCATTACCACTGCGCCCTGCGTTGGCGTCACCGTCTGCACGGCGGTGTCGATGTCGACGCCATCGCTGAGCGTACTGGTGTCCAGTGCGATGCGGTTTTTCCGGTAGGCGTTGACGTACGGCACCACCGCATAGCCGCGCCAGTCGGTATAGACCCCGGTGTTGTTCTGCACCTTCGCGTCATCCGCGCCGGGCGCTTTCACGATGGCAAGCGAATCACCGAGCGGCTGGGAAAGCGTAATGCCATGCGGATGGACGACAATCCCCCCTTTCAGGCCATAGTTCACCTGCTGCATATCGTCGTCATAGTTGTAGCCGCCCGTGATTTCCCCCTGCCCGCCTTTATAGTCGGCGTTGATATTGCCGGAGCCGCCCGTACCGTGGTTGGTGTAGCTCTGCTGGAGGCTGTAGCTGAGGTTGTTATCGGCAAGCGCCGTTCCATTGAGGCCCACCTGCTGGCGGGTGTCGCCGTGCTTCGCGGTGTTGACGCTGTAGCTGGCCCACGCGTTCGGCATAAAGCGGCTGAGCGGCACCTGGATGCTGAACGCCAGTTGCTGGTCGGCAGGCTGGGTGCTGTCCGGGTAATCACTGTAACTGTAGGAAACGCTGTAGCTGATACCGTTGATGTTGCCGTTCCAGCCGGTGCTGAGGGTGCGCTCGTAACCGTCCTCATGCCAGTAATCCTGCTGGTAGCCGGAAACAAAGAACGAACCGTAGCTGCCGATACTCTGGGTGAGATCGAGCTGGAGTTTCTGCCGCTTGTTGTACGTCAGCCGCCAGCCATCATCGCTGTCCGAGCGTAAGTCGTTTGCTTCCTGGAAGGTGTAGAAACCCTCCGTGGAATAGCGGTACGCCGCCAGGGTGAAGCTGGTATCGGTGGCCTGAAAATCTTTTGAGTACTGCACCCGGTACGACTGACCGTCGTGAGTTTCATCGTTATTCAGCGTGGTGTGGGCAGCAGTGATATCCGCGGAAACCGAACCCAGCTCGCCGAGACCAAACCCCAGCCCTGCCGCCCCGGACTGATAGTCCTCCGAGTACAACGTGCCGCCATAAATCGTGATGGCATGCGGCAGGCCGTAAATCGCTGTTATCTGGCCGAACTCCGGCTCATCGCTGTCGCTGTTGCCGCTGCGGTATTTACCGGCGGTGAGGGCATACTTCAGGCGGCCTTCACGCTGCATAATCGGTACCGCCGAGAACGGCTGGATGAAGGTTCGCTCGCTGCCATCGGCCTCTTTAATCGTCACCTCCAGATCGCCGCTGCCGGATGTCGGGTAGAGATCGCTGATGGCGAAGGCCCCCGGCGCGACGTAGCTCTGATAGATGGTGTAACCATTCTGCTTAATGGTGACCTGGGCATTCGACTGGGCAATACCGCGGATGATCGGCGCAAACCCGCGCAGGCTGTCCGGCAGCATATTGTCATCCGACGCCAGTTGCGCGCCGCGAAACTGCACGCTGTCGAAGATATCGGAAGGCGTATAGCTGTCGCCGAGCGTGAGCTGCCCCTGCAGGCGCTGGATATCCCGCTGAAGATACGTGTTCACCGAATCCCAGTGGCTGCCGTTATCCTCGTCGTAATTCCAGGTGGAATAGTTGCGCAGCCGCCACGCGCCGAGGTTCAGCCCGCTCTGCAGGTTGGCGTAGTAGTTATCATCAGAGCCGTTTTCACCGTCGCGCCAGGTGTTGCTGCCGCTGAGGTTATAGTTCAGCAGCGCGGCAGATACGCCTTCATCCCATTCGGACGGATCCACCCAGCCGCGCGCGGTGGCGCTCATCGCCGCCTGCGGGATACTGAGATTCAGTTGCAGTTTACTGAAACGCAGTTCGCTGGAAGCCATCGGGATATAGCGGCCAATATCCTCCAGCGGTTTGTCCGCTGGCAGTGCGGTAAGAGCAGGGAACGCGGCGGTGTTCACGCCCCAGGCTTTCAGCATTGCGGGAGTTAACTGCGCGGTGAGTTTTTTATCTGCCCCGGCAACAAAGGCAATATCCTGCGCCTCGCCCTGCTGCTCGCCGTTGACGTACACCGTCACCCGGTAAGTACCCGGTAGCTGGCCATCGGCTTCGGAAAAGGCGGATAAGTCAACGACCGCCTGGCCCGGGCTGTCCAGCTCCAGCGCGTGGGTATTGAAAATCTCGCGGGCTTCCGCATGACGCAGATAACCCAATAGCAGCACCATAATCAGCAACAGCGCCAGCAGGAAGATCATCAGTCGGGAATTCGGGTTATTCATATTCCCTCCTTCAGAGCTTGCGGCTTTCGGTCTGGCTGACGCCGCCGTAATCACTGATCGCCTGCCAGGTCACCGTGGACGCCGTGGCCGATGGCAGCGTGAAGCTGACGCTGCCCTTCGGCGGCACCATATCGGCCTCTTTGATCTCCTGCCCGTCCGCCTTTAAGGTGAATAACGTGACGTAGTAAGGCGTGGGGTTGCTGACAGTAAGACGATTGCCGCTGCGGGCGATGGACAGGTGGTGGTAAGCGGTCTCCGACTGCCCTTCCAGCCCCGCCGGGCGGTAAAAGAGTTTCAGGCGGGATTTCACCACCACCTGCAGAACGTTGTTATGCGGCACGCTGTCGTCGGTGGCGGGAATGGATTTCACGTTCAGCCAGAACACCGATTCCCGATCTTCAGGCAGGCTCCCTCCAGTGCGCACAATGCGCAGGATGTTCTCTTCCCCTGGATTAATGCGAAACAACGGCGGCGTGACGATAAACGGCGTTTTATTTCCCTTCATCCCGCTGTCTACCCAGCTCTGCACGAGCCAGACGCCGGATCTGTCGGGGTTCCGTATAGAAGCGGAGGTCTCTTTTTTGTCGCCGTTATAAATGACCCGTGTCCCGCCAATGACAATCCCGGCCTGTGCCTGCACGGTAAATACGGCCAGCAATAGCGCCAGCAAAATGTCTGCATACCTGTTCATCTTGTTATCTCCGGACGAAAAATACGCATCCCTGCGAAACGCTCCCTGTTATGCGGTGGCGCATGGTCAGGAGGAGGAGAATGCGCCCCGCGACGGCACAGCGTTATTTGTAAATGATGGTGAACTCAGAGGTACCGTTTGCTGTACCGGTGGTGACCGCCGGGCCTGTGGAGACATAGCGGGCGACAAAGTCGAGCGCGTTTGCGCCTTCTGCGAGGGTGTAGTCGGATGAAGCGGAGTGCAGTGGGATGGCCGTGCCGTTTTTATCTGCGATCTGGATCCCAACCCCGGTGGCGATGCCCGTGCCACTGTCCAGTGCCAGCAGGCTCTGGTCGTTGTTATCGGATGTCCCGTCAAATTTCACATTTGCACCGGTGACCGTTTCCGGGCATTCGCTCACGTTGATGGTAAATTGCGTTGGCGCCGCTCTCATCCCCTTCGCCCCGTTAAGGGCGGTTTGGGCAACATTGCCGAGGTTCACCGGTAGATTCTGGGAGCCAGTGTCGATCTTGCAGGTCTGGTCGGTAATGCTACCGGTGAAATGGATGGTGCCGTCGGCGGCCATGGCATTAGCCGCCGCCAGCATAAAACACGAGCTTAACATCGTTTTTTTCATGTGTTTCTCCTTGATGAAAGAACATTCGGGACTCGGCCCCGCATCACTCTGGCGGTGAAAAAATCTGCATTAGACTTTCCCGTTAGTGCCAGAGTGGTGAGTTCAGGAGAAAATGATGTGGAAGAAGAGAATGAAAAATAAAATGCCATCGGGAGAGAAGCAGAGCTTGCGGAATGGCATAAAACAGTAAGGCGGTGAGCAAATGAAAACTGGCAACGTGGACGACTCACGCACGTTGCCAGCAGGGTACCAAAGGTGTGTTAAGCTGCATTAGATCGGAATTATTATTTTAAAACAGAGAGATAATCCGTTATCAAAAGGGGTCTCAGAAAAATTTTGACACTTTGCTAAATTTTTCTGATACTACTTTACATTCTGGCACTAATTGTGTGGTTTTCTTTCATATTCCCCCAGACATTCATAAACCTCTGCGTATTTGTCGCCGTATAAATCACCGTATGCCGGATGTTCCGGTGTCCCAGATAATCCTGTATCAGACGCGTATCACGCCCCAGGTCCGCCAGCGCGAAACCGCATCCATGTCTCAACATATGTGGGTATGCGGAAATGCTGACGCCGCCCAGCTCACCGTAACGTTTGAGCAACAATCTAACCTGATGGCGCGACAGCGGGCCTCCTTTCTGCGACAGAAAAAGCCAGTCGCTGTCTGCCTCCCGCCAGCGGCGACGCACCTTTAGCCAGCGCATCAACGCGGGCAATTCGGCATCAAACAGCGGATGCTGCGTCGAGAGACTGTTTTTAAGCCGTCGGACATAGACCGAACGCCCGACCAAATCGATATCCGACAGGCGCATTCCGCACAGTTCACTGACCCGCAGACCGTGTAAAAAACACATCTGAATCAGGCAGTAATCCCGCTCAAAATGGATCCCTCTGTCCGCTGCAAGCAATATCTGTCCCACTTCATGTCGGGTCAGATGTTTTCGTTTTACTGGCATAAGTCTTGCTCCTTAAACACAATAAAAAATGAAGAAAAAAACAGGCCGGAACCACTTTCGTAGCCCGGCCTGAACCACAGAATAGCACCAGAAAGCCCGGCAAAGGTTGATGACAGACTCAACAATTTTCACGGGCTGGTTCCAGTTTTCAGCGGTGATCTTATGGGCATTGCGCTATACCCGGCAGAAGAAAACTCTGTTGCCGGAGGCGTTATGCAAGACCGCTTTCCTCTTCTGTTGCCCCTGATGCTGTGCGCCGCTTTCCCGCTCAGAGCCATTACCACGCCGGAAATTGCCGCTTCCGCCCTGTCGCCGGACTGCGTGCGTTACCGGGTCGTCGGCCTGTGCTACTGGCTCTATTGCACGCCGCTCGGTTGCTCGGTACGCACGTCGGTGAAGGTCAGCCATTTTCGTCCGGATCTGGTGGTCTCGGCTTACAGCAACACCGGGCAAAGTCCGTGGATGGAGATGTCGTTACTCAGCCCGGCGTTACCCGGCATTGCCGAAAGCGGTGGCGACACTAATCCGCGCTCGGCCAGCCAGCACAGCAAGATCCGCTTTAAGAATGCCGACGCCATCGGCTTCCCGGCGGGTGATGAACTGGCAAAATTTTTCACCCAGTTTGGCTATATCTGCTCACCTTCATCGCAGCCTTTTCAACCGTACTTTCTGAGTCAACTCGATACGCTGGCGTGGCGCAGCAGTGTGCCGGAAATGACCTGGCCAGAGGCGCTGACGCCGGGCATGCGGGAAGTCGGTCAGAACGGCGATATGTGGGGCAATATCTACCCTCGCGCCGGAGCCATCAGCCAGACGCACGACTATAAAGCCGCCGCCGTTATCGCCCAGCGCGCGGCCGATCTGGTGACCCGTACCGGGCAACCGCATATCTACACGCCGCTGACCGCCTCATCCCGTGCCGGATACTGGCCGCCCTCCCCGGTTATCGAAGGCGACAGCGATAACCATCGCTGGCAGATGCTCACGCCGAAAAAATCCGCTTCCTGTTCTGTGTTCCCGGATGGTAGCGCCACCGACACTTACGCCAACAAGCTGGCAGAGAACGGCTCGTACGCCTGGACGCTGTGGCGGCCTTACAAATGCTGTCCGCGCCGGGGGCAAACCTTCCTCGGCAGTACCGGTTAACGGAGGCAATGATGAGAGTCCTTTGCCTGGTCTTAGTGTTTTTCGCCTGGGTTTGCCTGGCGGCAGACGACTACAGCTTCCGCACGCGAGGCGCGGTCGACGACCTGCTTTACTACCAGATTGGCGGCGGCGAGGCGGTCATGCCGCCCCCCGTGCGTCACAGCCCTTCGCCACTTAGCGTGGGCATTGGCTGGAACGCCGATATGATGTGCGGCAATTTTGACATCGACACCACGGTGCGCAACCAGCTCAACGGCATCACCGATGGCTTCCAGCAACTGATGGGCAACGTTATCCAGAGCGCCACCGGGGCGGTAGCCAGCCTGCCCGCGATGATCATCCAGCGCGCCAATCCGCAGCTTTATGATCTGCTGACCAACGGCGTACTGCAGGGGCGGCTGGATTTTGATAAATCGCTGCTGAACTGCCAGAAAATGGCGGAGAAGATGACCGATTTAGCGGCCGATTCCGCCTGGTTCTCAGGAGCCAAAGCGGAGAATTACCAGACTCTTGCCGCCAGCGATAACGATGCCATCCGTACCGACCAGAAAGCGGCAAAAGAGGCCGCCGAAAAGGGTAAACGCTGGGTCGGCGGCGAAAAGCGCGGCGGTAAAGGCCAGCCGCCGATTAAGGTGGTCCATGACGCCACCGCCGCAGGCTGGAACATTCTCAACCAGCAGCCCGCCACCAGCACCACATCTCTTACCACCTCCGAATGCGACGGGGAACTTTGTAGCACCTGGACATCCCCTGAAGAGGCCGCCGGATGGATGACCCGCGTGGTCGGCGAGCAGACTATCAGCGTGGCGCAGGTCACCGACGATCCGGAGGCACGCTCCGGCGCACAGGCGGGGATCGGCCTGCATCCGCTGATCGACGAAGAAAAGGCGAAGATCCTGCCCCTTCTGGCGGATCTGGTTAATGGCAGCCAGAAACCCGGCTTCGACAACCTGGCGAAAGCCTCCGGTGTATCCATGCAGCTTACCCGCGGCGTGGTCGAGGCGCTACGCGACGATCCGGATGTTGCCGTCCTCACTGAACGGCTGGCGGGAGAACTGGCGCTGGCCCGCGTCACCGAGCAGGCGCTGCTGGCCCGGCGCACGCTGCTCGCGGGCATGCGCGAACCGAATATCGCCAACGTCAAAGAGGCGCAGGAGAGCCTGGGCAAAACCACCGCCCAACTGGATGAAGAGCTGAGCCAGTTAAAGCTGGAACTCGATTTCCGCCAGGCGCTGACGCGCAATACCACAAGCCTTATCCTGCAACGCAAACAGCAGCGCGACCAGCTTCAGGGCCAGGCGGTGGAGGTGCCGGACGACAGCGACCGCCGTCTGCACAACCTCAATAACCCGCAGCCGGACAGTCCGCGATGACCGCCAACAGCTATTTCGAGTACGTGCTCACCCTGCTCGGCTGGCTGGTGAACAACGGCGTGTGGCAGACGCTGACCGCCACCGGGTTGTTCGCCCTGCCCCTGCTGGCAAAACTGGTTGCCCTGTGGCTGAATGCGCGCGGCCAGGGGGCCGATGAAGGCAACGTCGCCCGCCTGCTGGTCGTCCAGGTGGAGCACTCGCTCTACAGCGCCCTGCTGGTGATCCTCTTCGCTGGCGTACCGTTTCTCAATGTTGATATCAATACCCTCACCTACGACAGCCAGCGCACAAAACAGTGCGGATGGTCGGTGGTGCAGCCCGGCGATTCCGGCTATGCGCCGCTCATCAACGAACTCAGCGGCCAGAGCGCTTCCGTTCCGGTGTGGTGGTACTTCACTCATGCGCTGGGCAAAGGCATTACCAGCGCCGCCGTCGCGGTATTGCCCTGCAAACCCGACTTGCGCCAGTTGCGCTTTGAGGTGCAGCACACCCGGATCGCCGATCCAGCGCTGGCACAGGAATTACAGGATTTCGTTAACGACTGCTATGGGCCGTCGCGCGCACGCCTCAAGCGGCTGGGCAGCAATATTAGCGAGGAACAGAGCCGGGAGGTGGACTGGGTGGGATCGTCTTTTTACCTCACTACACCTGGTTATTACGACCACGATCATTCCCGTTCGCCCCACGCCGCCTGGCCTTATGACGCCAGCCGCGATGACGGTCTGAGCGATACGGGCGGTGGCGGCTATCCAGCGTGTAAGGAGTGGTGGTCCGATGGCGATGCGGGGCTGAAAAATCGGCTGCTGAAGCAGGTCGATACCACGCTCTGGCAGCAACTGCAAAAACTGGGGCAGTCGAAAGAGGAGTATGAAGAGGCGGTACTGCGCTCGCTGGTGAGCCCGCGTAATATGCATGTGTCGCAGGGAGGTCTGGTGTACAACGGGTTTGGTGGGAGTGCGGGGGAGAATCTCAGCCAGACGCAGTTACTGAGTCGTGTGGGCGGGATCATCGGCGCGGGGCTTTCCAGCTACGCTTTTTTTCCGGCATTTGATAACGTCCGCCAGGCGCTGCCGATGGTGCAGGCGTTCCTCGAAATGGCGCTGGTGATTTGCATTCCGGTGATCCTGCTGTTCTCGGCATGGGATCTTAAAACGGTCATCACGCTGAGCTTTGTGCAGTTCGCCCTGTTCTTTCTCACCTTCTGGTGGGAACTGGCCCGCTGGCTGGATAACTGGCTGATGCAGATGATGTACGACAGCGACACCCACTCGTACTTCAACCTCTGGGGCCTGCAAAACACCTCCGACGATCTGATTGTGAATATCCTTATGGGCGTGATGTTCCTGGTGTTACCCGCATTCTGGCTGGGGGCGCTGACGTGGGCGGGCGTCAGGATCGGCGCGGCCATCGCTGGGGTGATGGGCAGCGCGGTCGGCGATATCCGCAGCGCTGGTGAACAGGTCGGGAAGATGATCGTCAGTAAAACACGCATTCCCTGAAGATTTCGTACTAGCGGTGTGATGAACGGGGCTTGAGTCACCGGGATTTTGCGAGCATGATCGCAATAATATCAGCCTGTTACCCGGTTTATTCTTATGATCTCTCCAGAAACGCTGCAATCCGCCATCGCTAACGTCTCTGTCTGGCGTCAGGGCGAGGTATGCGCGCCGCATAAACCGCTGCTGCTGTTGTACGTACTGTCGCAGTACAAAGCAGGCCATCCACGCCTGTTTAACTACGGCCTGGAAATCCACGAACCGCTTACTCGCCTGCTGAAAGAGTTTGGCCCCAAGCGACGCACCGACTATCCCAATATGCCATTCTGGCGGCTGCGAACAGACGGCTTCTGGGAGATCGCTCACGCAGAAGGTTGCAAACCGCGCAAGGGCAATACTCAGCCGACAAAGAAAGAACTGATTGATAACCAGGTGGCGGGCGGCTTCGATGAGGCGGCTTATCAACAATTGCTGGCCCACCCTGAGATGATCGACCAACTGGCCCAGAAGATCCTCACCGATCGCTTCCCGGAAAGTATTCAGCGGATCCTGGCCAACCAACTGGGATTCGATTTTATCGATCGCTCCAGGAACCGCGATCCGCGTTTCAGGGATATCGTTCTTCGCGCTTACCACTCACGGTGCGCGTTCTGTGGTTACGATCTCAGACTTGATGGCGCGCTGGTTGGTATTGAAGCGGCGCATATTCACTGGAAAGCGTACGGTGGTCCGTGCGTGGTAAACAATGGCCTGGCGCTCTGTACGTTGCACCACGATGCGTTTGATATGGGGGCGTTCGGGCTGGATGAGAGTATGACCATCCGCATCTCCGGCGGCGTCAGCCGTAGCCCGGTGGTGGACAATCTCTTCTGGAACAGAGACGGCCAGCAGCTGTATCTCCCTTATGACAAAACGCAGTGGCCTGCTGAGCAATATATTGGCTGGCACCGGAAGCAGATTTTCAAAGCCTGAAAAAACGCAACGGGCCGTTAGCCCGTTGTTCGTTATATCACCGCAGTTCTATCACTCGCGCCCGCTCAGCCTGCTCTCGGTAGTGGTCGTATCGCTCCCGGAACCATGCTTGCTGTTCATCACTCATATTGCCGGTCACGGCGTCGATATCCACTGGCTGGCCCAGGGCGTGCATACGGGCAAAACTGCGCGCCAGAAAATCAAAATTCTTCAATGCGTTTATATCTTGTCGGTTCATTAGCATATCCCTCCAGTCATTGTGTTTACTGTTCAAGGTCATATGCTTTTCTGATTTCAGTATCCGCCTGAAAAAGATCATTTTTTGAGCGATGCGTGCGCATCAATCTGCCTGCGTTCACATTTCAGGAACGACAAAACTCTTCAGTCCCGGTAATGATTTTCCCCTCCCTTTTATCACCCGCACAGAAAACACTACCGCCAGCCATGCAGTAAGTTCGCCATGTATCCGGAAGGTGCGAACGGCGCAGATGCGCAGGATACCCGTACCATTCCATCCCGCAGGGAAACGCCCTGCGAAGGGTGTTCTCTGCTCATCTACAGGAGAAACACCATGTCGCTTTTCGATAAAAAACCGTCGTTAATGCCGGTGGTTATCGCCCCTGATGTCTGGCAATCCGCTGTGGAATTTCCCGCCGACCCGCAGCAGGTGGAAGAACGGCTGGGCAATCTGTTGCTCGCCGTACTGCTGACCCTGCGCACCGCCGGGGCATCCCGCAAGAAAGTCACCTTTACGATCTACTGCCAGCCGCCGCAGGGCGATATGAAAGTCCCTGTCGCATTACCGCTATCACTCAACTATCACGGCCATTATGTGCAGGTCTCGATGGCTGAACAGGCATAACCTCTCCCCGCCGGAGTCGCTTCCGGACGGAGGCAGCTCCGGCTTCTTCCATGAGGATCGCACAATGGACAGAAGCAACGATATCTACCAGAAAGTCACCGACCAGATTATTGCTGAGCTGGAAAACGGCAATGTGCCGTGGCTCCGCCCGTGGCGCGATGGCGAGCCGCCGTTCCCGATCAATGCGTTATCCGGTCGTCCGTATCACGGCATCAACGTACCGCTGCTGTGGAACAGCGCCGACAAGCAGAGCTTCGCCAGCGACCGCTGGCTGACGTTCATCAGGTCAGCGCGCTCGGCGGGCAAGTGCGCCGGGGGGAGAAATCCTCTCTGGCGGTGTTATATCTGCCGCGCACACAGGAAGAGATCGATGCACTCGGCCAGCCGTTGCTGGATAAAGACGGCGAGCCGAAGGTGCGGCATTTCGGGATCATTCGTGAATTTCGGCTGTTTAACCTGTCGCAGTGCGACGGCCTGCCGCAGTCGCTGTTCGAGCCGTTTACCCGGCCCGCAGAGCCTGTGGAGATGGCCGAAACCATTGCGAAGAATAGCGGCGTGACGCTGCGCCATCGCCGCCAGTCGAAAGCGTATTACAAACCCGCGACCGACCTGGTGATGATGCCGCACCCGCAACAGTTTGAAAGCAGCGAGGCGTACTACGCCACGCTGCTGCATGAACTGACGCACGCTACCGGACACACTTCACGCCTCAACCGCCCCGGTATTGCCGGAGCGGAACGCACCGAAGCGCTATACGCCGCTGAAGAGTTAGTGGCGGAGATGGGTAGCGCCTTCCTGTGCGCCCATTGCGGCATTCAGGGCAGACTCCAGCACGCCAGCTATATCGGCTAGCCGGGGCATCGCCGTGACTGGCAGATAAAGGGGGTTCACTGGTACTGGCGTTCTGCGGTACCACCGCATCCACGCCCCCCGCTTTCTGCAGACGGCTTTCCAGTGCACTGTACAGCGCATTAAGTTCCGGACGGGTTTCATCCGGCTCGTTTTCGGTAAGCTGCGCTATCAACAGCAGCGCCCCGGTGGTTCGCATCGCATCAATCCCGACCACTTCCGGGTACAGGGAAAGTGAATCCGTCATACGCGACCCCGCCAGCCATTCCAGCGCCGCCTTGCGGCTGCGGTCACGCTGCGGGTGTAGTTGTGTACCAAAGCGCTCCAGTAAACCGGCCAGCAGTTCAAGTCCTTCAGCCAGTCCCTGCTCGCCTTCGCGGTGCAGCTTCGCCCAGCAGTAGTATGTCGCGATGCGAATGTCTTTCGCGGTCGTGGTCAGAAGCTTCTCCGCCAGCCGGCAGATGAGTTCGGTATCCGCGCCGGAGAGTTTGTTGACCTCTTCGCGCATCTGCTGGAAGTCATCGTCATAGCCCGGGTCTTCGCCAAGAGGTGATGGACCGGACAGCGGCTGCAGCCAGCTGTCCCACTGCGCCACGCGTTCACGGGTTGCCGCAAGCAGTGGCTCCTGCTCAGTCTGGCAGGCGCTGAGTAAGGCATTGAGCGTGCTCATCAATATATGTCCTCTGTATCATCGCCTGCACTGGCAACCTGGTCTGGTGATGCTGCACCGGAGGTGCTGAAGATAGTTTCCGGCAGACGGAAGTTACGCAGTTTCAGCAGCGCCAGTGGCCCCTCACCCGCCTCGGTACGCAGGGTGTAATTGAGCGTGCGTCCGTCCTGTGCTTTCCAGCTCAGACTGTAACTGCTGTCAACGCCCGGATAAGCACTGACCGAAGCTTTATCGAGCAGACGTATCCAGCCCCAGGCGCCAGGGATATCGGCGTACTGGCGGGTTCCTGCCTGCGTGCTTATCCAGCTTAAGGCTGCACCGGGTGCTTCGGTATCCGCAGGCCAGGCGAAGCGCTTCCATGCAGGCAACTGGTTCACATACGTCAGCTTCTGGCTGTCGATAATCATGTCGGTCTGCATCACGCCATCGGCTGTACCCGGGCGCAGCTCAAAGTGCATCCCGGCATTGCCTTCGGTGAAGGCCACATCCGAGATATGGCTCAGGGTATTGATGGCATTGAGGAATGCCGGGTTAAACGCCAGCCCCTGCGAGTTGATGCTGTCCGGCACCCAGTGGTTGCCCTCTTTGTGCAGCACGCCCCTGAGGCGGGTCTGCAGGAACTGCGCGATACGCCCGGAATCCGCATTGAGGTATTTAGCCAGCAGTGGCAGGGATACATCACTGCTGGAATGAGTAAACGGATAGCGTCCACCGAAGGCACTGTTCCACTCAGCAACCACTGCCTGCTGCCACTGAGCATTGAGGCTTTCCGCCGCCGGGGTCAGTACCTGCTGCCAGGCCTGCTCCATCGGCTGAACAAACACGGTACGGCCAAAACCGCTCCACTCCTGGCCCAGACCGGCGGCAATCAGGCTGCCGTAGTCGCGGGTTTCGGTCAGGTCGACCGCCTTACCCTGAAATACGGTCTGCGCCAGTGCCTGTGTCATCGCCTGCGGGTCGGCGGCATTGGTCACCTGCTGGAGGCGCAGGCGCACCTGCGTCGCGCGGGTCAGGAACGACTGCAGGCTTTGTTCCTGACCCCCCGTGCGGCTCTTGTCCATCAGCGCCAGCACCGGACCAAAGGTCGCATCCAGCGGGCCGTGAACACCGGCGCTCTGGTCAATGGCATCCTTGTCACCGCCGAGCAGGTTTTTCGCTGATTTCACCAGCGAATCCGAAATGGCTTCACCGGTCTGCCCGGTACGCCCCTGCACGTTCAGGGTGTTCATCAGCGCCACCAGAGGCGACTGCCGCACGTCGGCCATCAGGGTGAGCTGGTCAATGGAATCCGACAGCGTGGCGGCCTGATTCCAGCGCAGGCTGTTGAGGAACTCAAGCCATGCCCCGCCGAAGTCCGCAAAGTAACGCTCCGTCAGGCGCTTTTTCAGTGCTTCAGGGGAGATATCATCCTGCTTACTGACCGGACGCTTGCTGTCAGTCAGCACCCAGTCAAGCTCGTCCCGGCGCGCCTTCACCACTTTCTCAATGGCGGGCTGCACGGCCTGCTCCCAGGCCTGGCGGGTAAACATGCCAGGTACAATTTCCGTAGTGCTGAAAAGCCTTGATGCATCAGTATCCCCGGTCATGTCTTCAAGCCGCATATCGACATACAGGTGCGCCACCCGGGAGAGCATCTTCTGGTACAGGGTCGATTCGCTGTTACGCACGCCCATCAGGCGAACCAGCAGGGAGCGCGCCTGGCTGACCATGTTTTCATCGGCTCGCAGTTTCCACTCAGGATGAGTGACCAGCTGTGCGCCATAGAACGACAGCAGCGACGGAGCCATACCCTGCCAGACGCCGTTTTTTACACCGTTACGCACCGGCCAGTCATTCAGCAATGCAGCGCTGAACCAGGCGGCGTCCATATGTTCCGGACGCGCCAGCATCAGGTAGAGTTTGAGCTGGTCATAGGTGTTTTTTGCCATCTGCTCGCGCAGCGGGTTGCCCGGCGGCAGCGCATTAAAGGCAGTGAGCTGAGTCTGCAGATGCTCTGCGGCCGCATCCCGCAACAGCGGCAATACGCTGTCCTGATAGCGTGGCCAGAGTGCGGCCAGCAGCGCATTGTTCTGGCTCAGCCCGGCCTGCTCGTACCACGGCACGCCGTGTTCTGAACGGTACTGCAGTCGGGCCAGCGTTTTCTGCAGTTCAGACAGCGCGTGCAGACGCTGCTCCAGCGGCTGATTCTGTCGGGCGGCAAGTGCGGCCTGGGCATTCGCGCCGTCAATCTGGCTGCGGTTGGTGACATACGCGATGCCCATCCATGCAGCCCAGCTCACCATCGCCAGGGCGACGACAGACGCAAACACTTTACGCCATGGAATGCCCGGTTTGCGCGGGCGCAGCCCGGCAGCAAGCGTGCGGACAGACTCAGGCAAAACATCCCAGCGCTTATCCATGCCCCAGTGGTGCGTCACGGCACGTTCGGTACCGGCAGAGGGCTGACTGAACACCACACCGGCCAGCGGCAGCGGGCGGTACGGATTAAGCATCACCGACAGCGGTGCGGTCACGCTTTCCGGCTCACGAATGAGCTGGTCGGCAAGCGTCAGCAGGAAGTTATGTTTCACCTCACCGCAGGTCTGCTGAAGACCCTGTGAAGTCAAATCTGGCGTCAGGGCGGACAGTTGCTCTGCCAGCCCTTCAGTACGGCAACCGGCAGGCAACAGACAGCCGGTTGCCTGCGTAATGCGCCCTTCCGGCTGACCGGCGCGCGGGTGCAGGGACCAGACATACAGCGGGAGTTTCCAGCCAAGTATATCCATTCGGTTGCTGATGGCGTGGGAGAGCGAATCCATGGTGCTGTCTGAAGGTACCGGCAGCGGCTGCCCCAGCCCTGGTGCTGAGAGCTGGTCAAAGGCCGAAGTGACCCACACCAGCCCATCTACCGGACAACGGCGCAGTTTTCGCAGCGCGGTCAGCCAGGCACTGTCTGCCGGCGTATTGAGGTCGCCGCCCCACAGCAACAGCGTGCCGCAGTCTTCCTGCCAGAGCTGAGCCGTAAGACCAGGGGTCAGTTGCTCCACCTCAGAGGCGGTACCGGTTATCAGCAGGATGCGTGTTTTACGCCCCCAGCAACGACCGTAGAGGTTACGCATGGCGTCACGGATGGTGTCGACGGTGACATTGCGGGGCGCGGTCTGCTTGACGCGGCCTTCATCGACGGGCAGAACATTTTTGCGTTTTGCCTGAAAGCGATGCCAGCCCTGTTTGATGGCAAGTGTAATGGTTTTGCCATGGCGCAACAGCATCAATAAAACCAGGGCACCGGCAATGACCAGCCCTTTAAGTAACGGAGTATGCAGCCCCATTTGATCACCAAAGTGCCAGATACCCCAGGCAATCCCGCCTGCTAAAAGCGCGGTGAAACCCAGTCTTCCCCAGCCTCCGCGCCATGAGGAATTACCTGTTGTCATTATCTCTGTTCCCTGTTTGCACTGTATTAATAAATTTCTGCTCACCATCTGTAGAAAGCATCAGACAGTCTGCTTTTTGTATATTCACAATATCGCTGGCGACTGCGGCCATTACCCATGGAGAAAAGGGGCCGCTGAGCCCGGCATATTTTTCCAGCCAGTGGAGCTGTTCAGGTTTCCAGTGCCCTGTGTATACGGCAGCTGCTTCAAGCAGGTCAGGAAATGCATCACCCCAGGCAGCCTGATCGCCGATGATATTTTCTGTGGCACAGGCCTGAGTCTGCGTTGAGAAAAACGTATCCAGTGATTGACCGATATCAACCATATCTAACGACATTGGCCGTAGCAGGCGGGCATCATGTGTAAGTTGATATTTTGTGGCAACATCATCTGATGTCAGCAACAAAGAGGCCAGGATGTCGCTATAACACCCTTTCCCCTGAGTCTGATGCACCAGAATAAGATCCACATCCAGCGTTGGCGATTTGATCCTTTCTTCCAGCCAGATAAAGGTCTTTGCGGTCTGTATATTAAAAATAGGGACAGGGCGTAAAGGAACTGTGTCCTGCCAGACCTTCGCAAATTCGTCCTGCAGTTTCAGGGGATCTTCCTGCGAATCCGTCAGCAAAGAGACACTGAGGGGTAAGTCTGATGGAACCCTGGCCAGGGCATCACTTGCACATTCAAGTAGTTGTGAGAAGGAATTTTCTGGAGCTGGGTGATGAAAATGCTGCGTCAAAGTTGTGTGCTGCATCTGCTCTGCTGAGGCCTGCAAAAAGCGAGATGGCGTCAGAGCCTCTGGAAAAATGACACTGCTATGGAGCACTGCAATGTTTCTCCCGGCCCATTCAGTCCATTGTTGCTGGGCGTAATCAGCCTCATTAGCCTCGAACTCGTGCTTATCAAATGCACTATTGAAGAACCAAGCCCGCAGGCAAAGGAAGAAAAACCAGATAACTATGGGGCTTGCTGTGACGACCCAAATATTGAATGCCTGTAAAGGCCCTGAAAGCTTATTAGCATGCAGGACGAACAGCATCACACTCCCTACAACTGCAACAACTCCCAACATAAGCCAAAGAACAAAGGAAGGTTCTTCAGGCTTCTTGGATACCGTTGATTTCTGACGCTCCCAGCTCATTAGTTATCCTATTACACAATCCGGCGCGCTGGATATCAGCTGACAACCACATTCACAGCGACAACCATCCACAGCAATCGCTTTACCGTCTGAAGACCATTCAGGCGAACCTTCAATAATGGCATTAACACCATGTCCTTCTTTCGGACAGCTAACTTTGTCTCCGATCAGTGCAACCTTTTTACCATTAACAATCATGGTCGATGACGCAGAAAGCACCTGCCCACCATGTGTAGTTTTATCACCGAGTAAAACGAATCCTTTAGACATAAATTGTTCCAGTTACAGATAGTGTTTGGAATAAAGCGTAACGACTAAAATATATTAATTGTTCATCACACAGCGGAATACATACTGTGGACCAATGCCAAACTTCTCATAATCGTCATCAGCATTGATCTTTGGAATTGGTAATTTAGATTGTCTGAACATTGTTAATGAATATTGGGGGTTACTTCCAACGCCCCCTCTCAACACTTTTTTAGTTCCGGTCTCCGGCCCTTGCGGATCCCTTTCAGGAGAATGTTCATAATAATTAGCCGAATACCAATCATTAGTCCACTCAGAGCCACTTAGTCCCATATCATAAAGACCAAGAGGATTTGGTGGATATTTACCTATGGGATAAAATGGAAAACCAAACCCATCAGTAAACTTATCTAACTCATCATCGCTTGGTATATTCTTACCTTTTTCAAACTTACCATTATTGGTTGCAAATGGTAGATATTGGCCTCGAGATCTCGCAGCATATTCCCATTGAGCTTCCGTAGGTAAATCAATATTCTTTCCTGTCGTATGGCCCAACCATTGGCAATAATCTTTGGCCTGTTGCCAAGTGACACTGACAGAATAATCACCTCCAGCTAAAGAGGGATAATCCTTAACAAGGATGTTAACTGGTGGTTTTTCTTTCCCAGTCGCATTCAAATAGACAAGATAATTAGCATTCGTGACCTTGAATTTTGAAATTGAAAAATCACTTAAAACAACCCTATGTGATTTTTTATCATCTTGGTTAATGCTAAATGGAAGTTTCTCACCTACCAGTGGGCCAAAATCGCCCATGAGAAACTCACCTCCCTGAACAGAGATCATGTTCGCGACTGACTTATCTGCAAGGATTTTCGCGGCCAGAGTATCGGCTGCTGCACTACCCTGATCGCAACCGGTCAGAAAACAAACTCCCGTCGCGATAGCTATTAGCTTCTTATTCATCTCATTCCTTAATGATTACGCCATTATGGTGCTTTCATGAGGCTTGATGAAAGTGCTACTTATTCATCACACAACGGAATACGTACTGTGGGCCAACACCATACTTCTCGTAATTATCGTCTTTGTCGATTTTAGGTACAGGCTCTGACGATTGTCTGAACATGGTAAGAGCATATTGGCTGTCACCACCAATGTAGCCTCGCAGCACTTTCTGAGTGCCATTCTCTGGCCCATGAGGATCGTTCAATGGTGAATGAGAGTAATAGTCCGATGCGTACCAGTCGTTCACCCACTCGGAACCGCTTAGGCCCATGTCGTAAAGCCCGAGTGGATTTGGGGGGTATTTGCCGATAGGGTAGATGGGCAGCCCCATTCCATCAGTGTATTCATCCAGTTGTTCTTCGCCGGGAATGTTCTTGCCTTTCTCGAATTCCCCGTTGTTGGTAGCGAAGGGAAGGAATTGCCCTCTGGACCTCGCGGCGTATTCCCACTGCGCTTCGGTCGGCAGGTCGATCTTTTTACCTGACACCTTACCCAACCACTGGCAGTAATCCTTAGCCTGTTGCCAGGTTACGCCAACAGAGTAATTATCTTTTGCCAAGGATGGATAATCTTTAACCAGGATGTTGACTGGTGGTTTTTTTTCCCCAGTAGACTTCAGATAAGCCGTGTAATCCGCATTCGTTACCTTGAACTTTGATATCGCAAAGTCACTCAAAACGACCTTATGCAGTTTCTTATCATCCTGCTGAATACTGAACGGCAGCTTCTCTTTCACTAAAGGACCAAAGTCCCCCATGAGAAACTCTCCACCCTGAACGGGCACCATGTTCGCGATGGACTTATCTGCAAGGATTTTCGCGGCCTGGGTATTGGCTGCGGCACTACCCTGATCGCAACCGGTCAGAAAACACACTCCCGCCGCGATAGTTATTAGCTTCTTATTCATCTCATTCCTTAAGGATTACGCCATCATAGTGCTTTCATGAGACTTGATGAAAGCGCTACTTATTCATCACACAACGGAATACGTATAAAGGACTCACCCCATACTTTTCATAGTTGTCGCGCCCCCCGAATTTAGGCACTGGTTGAGATGATTGTCTGAACATCGTCAGTGCATATTGCCTGTCACCACCAACATATCCGCGCAATACTTTCCGGGTGCCTTTCTCTGGACCCTGAGGGTCATTCACTTGGGAGTGAGAATAATAGTCAGATGCGTACCAGTCATTCACCCATTCAGAACCACTTAAGCCCATGTCGTAGAGCCCCAACGGGTTTGGGGGGTATTTGCCTATGGGGTAGATGGGAAATCCGTAACCATCTGTGTATTCATCCAGTTGATTTTCACTGGGTATATTCTTACCTTCCTCAAACTTACCATTGTTGGTTGCAAAGGGGAGATATTGTCCTCTGGACCTCGCGGCATATTCCCACTGTGCTTCGGTCGGCAGGTCGATCTTTTTACCTGACACCTTACCCAACCACTGGCAGTAATCCTTAGCCTGTTGCCAGGTTACGCCAACAGAGTAATTATCTTTTGCCAAGGATGGATAATCTTTAACCAGGATGTTGACTGGTGGTTTTTTTTCCCCAGTAGACTTCAGATAAGCCGTGTAATCCGCATTCGTTACCTTGAACTTTGATATCGCAAAGTCACTCAAAACGACCTTATGCAGTTTCTTATCATCCTGCTGAATACTGAACGGCAGCTTCTCTTTCACTAAAGGACCAAAGTCCCCCATGAGAAACTCTCCACCCTGAACGGGCACCATGTTCGCGATGGACTTATCTGCAAGGATTTTCGCGGCCTGGGTATTGGCTGCGGCACTACCCTGATCGCAACCAGTCAGAAAACACACTGCCACCACGATAGTTATTAGCTTCTTATTCATCTCATTCCTTAAGGATTACGCCATCATGGTGTTTTTCATGAGGGTACTCTCTGGGTGCTGTTCATCCACCATCGCAAGGTACTCATCCATTTCATGGTCCGGGATAGAGACAAAAGGATCGTCGTGGTCGACAGAGGTGCGCAGATTGCCATATAAGTGCGCCAGTTTTTCGCCGTAGTTAGTGTAGAAAAACATGCTGCGTTCGCCTATACCAAGGAACTTAATAACATCCTGCTCATTAAGACCTTTATCACCTTTTCTCTCTCCAGGTGAAGTGGTCAGGTGCTGCATAACATTGTTGTAATCCGCCTGGCTTTGTACCCACTTTAACGCCTTAAAAACGGCCTGTTTTCGGCGTTTCAAAGGGCCAATCTTCCAACTGTTAACCGAGAAAAAATCATTATTCTGGTTTCTGGGATCAATCCAGTCCGCCCAGTTGTTATCTATTAAGGTGGCGATTACGGCTCCCTTTGTTTCTGGTGGGGTATATTTCAGTTGGTCAGGGTTATTGAGGATGCTTTCCATTAACTTAACTCGAGAATCTTCATCCTCAAGATCTAATTTTAACCCATCAATTATGTTCGAAGATTCTTTATACATTGCGTCAATAGCTTGAATGCCCTGAGCAGCCATGACCAACGGAATAGCGCACAACGCTCGGAAGGCATCTCCCTTCATCATCTGTTCCAGCTTCTGATAGTCCACATTGCGGAGCATATAAAGAAAACTTTTCATAAATGCCGCAAACGAATTACCGTCAACTTCAAAGCCTAAAGAACCCTTGGCACCAACACCCCAGCAAAGTGCTGCCTTACAATAAATTCTGAAGCGACTGTTAATATACGTCACGTAAAAAACGGCAGATCCACCAGCCCCAGCCTGAGCAGTTACACCAAGAGACAGTTTGGCAATCGCTGTGAATTTTTTCTCTTTATTCACAATTTGCTTGTTACTATCATGAGCAATATTGCCATCACCTTCAGGATGCGGATCAAACCATTCAATAGCACCGCTAATGTTGCCACCCGCCTGAACACCAGCAAAAGCGCCAATTTCTCCGCCAGCCTGGACATCCGGCTGTGGAATGGTCAAATTAACCTGCCTTTGGCCAGGAGGTGCCGGAGGTGTAAGTTTCGCCGGGCTTCCCTTAATCCCATAGCCCTTTGCCATTTCTCCACTAAAATCAGCTTCTACACCCAATTCAATCCCAAGGCTTGCCCCGGCATTACCGGATAACACCGCATTAATCGTGTAGCGGATAGCCCCCATATTACAGACACCACCAGCTACACCCGCAGTTGCTTTGGCAGGAAACAACAATGCAATACCAAGTCGATCAGGAATAAATAGCTCAGCTGACGCTTTTGCCTCCCCCAGAGCAAAGCTTGCATGGCCTTCCATCTTTGCGGAGGCTTTCCCTTCTAAAGGGTTAAATTCAGCAGACAGCCCGGCCCCCTGGCTATAGCGCATCAGCTGTGCCTGTGCGCTGATGTCGACGTACTGATGATAAGTAGACTCATCGTCGGGCTTATCATTTTCTTTGGGCCAGGTAAGCCCTTTATTCATTTTTTTCGCCCAGTCAGTAAGAACAACATTACTGTCTTCTAATAGTTCATCTTCAAACTTAAGGCTGGCTGACGCTTCTTTTAATTGTTTTATTAACTCTTCGGCATCAATCTTTCCCGATCGAACTGTTTTTTTCGTTTCATTCCCATTAGCATCGACATCCGTAACTTCTTTATCTGTATATTTAATGAAGCTGGCTTCACCACTTTTCTTGTCCACTTCACTGAGTTTGTATTTCCGCCAGTGACTGCGAATTTTATCGGAGCGAACATAAGTACTCTTGAATCCTGCAGTCTTATGAAGGGGAATCAGCTCCATAAGGCCGATAGCTGATTCTTTAGAGTTTTCATCAAGCAATTCACCCTCGGGAATCTTTGCAGTCAACGCTTTAAGCTCTGCTTTTAATTGTTCGTTAGCGTCGTTGAGTTGTTGATAGGTACTCTGAAGTTTGCTGTCATAAGCACGTTGTGGTTTCTTACCTGCCTGAGTCAACATTTCGAAATTGAGTTCATCCAGAGCAATCTGCGCTTTCTTCTGGTTTTCCAGCAACGCTGTCATTTTCAGCTGTTCCTGTATGAGTAAGCGGTTATCTTTTTCATCAACGCAAAGTAACGTTGCACTACCCGGGTGAAAATAAACCTGAGGGCCATGCTCTCCGTTGACGACAGTGTTTTTACTCACATTATCCAGACTACTTTGCTGTGTACCTTTGGTCATCTTCTGTCCCCCTGAATTAACCACCGAGCAGTTCAATACTGATTTTGCTTTTTGCCGCACCGAATATTTCAGCCGTCTTACCTTCACTGTCAGTGCGCCCTTCATAAACAGAACCATCAGCAGTGGTTATCCGATATCGCGTGTTAGCCAGGATATCGCCAGACACCTTATCCTGTGCAACAAATCTCTCGCTATACCCTTGCGGAAGCACCGGTTTAGGTACGTCATAATCCGCACTTCCCATTTTTTGAACATTGGCACACTTCAGTAAAATATTACCCGGTGCACCGAGTTCCATATTCCCACCTGAGAGTTTCATAAATGCACCGCCACAGTTAACAACCAGTTCTGTTGCACCCGTAATGACTACTTTGCCTTCCACACTGGTCACCGTGACGTCTTTTTTCGCAATAGCCTCAAGCGCATCATCCTGCGCCTGAATTTCAACTTTTCCCTTAGCAGCAAAAAGTTTCATTCCGGCCTTTCGGGCCAGCACACTCACAGCTTCACCCGCAGCCACAGTAAAACGCTTGAGCGCGCTGATATCAGTATTTTGCTGGGACATTATCCCTACACTGGCTGCACCAGAAGCTACACGCACAGCCTGAGGACTGGTGATACTCACCCCTTCAGGTGCATTCAATATGATCCCCGGTTTAGCGAGCTCTTTGAGAGCTGCGTTAAGCGTCTGCTGACTCGCAGTATCTGCTGGAAGGGAATCGGCCCCTTCAGCAGCAGATGACAAACTTTTTGCAATCGTCAGAGCATTTTCCAGTTGGGCAATGGCCTCTTTCATGGAGAGCATTTTGTCCCCGGCGAGCGTTTGTTTATCTGCCGTAATAAACACCCCAGCCCCACCTCGAATGGAAACATGTCGGTCAGTACGCAGCTCAGCGCCTTCACCGCGCAGTTCGCGGGAAGCATTCACGTTGTGACCTAAATTGAGTTGGGTCTTGCCGCCATACTCCGTACTGAGCTTGACGTGCTCTTCGCCGCGCTTATCCTCCATCCTAAGTTTGTTCAGGCCCGCAGTCCTGACTACGTTACGGGTACTGTTGGCCTCAGTGACGTGGTCAACGTGGCGGGAGTCGTGCAGGGCATGGGCTATATACGGACGATCCGGATCGCCTTCGTGGAACGCAATGGCGACTTCAGTGCCCTGTATCAGCGGGAAGTGGAAGCCGTACTTGTCACCACCGTAAGGCTTTGCAAAGCGCACCGGCATACTTTCCATGCCCTGCCGTTTATCGTCGCGGTCGGCATCAAACTTCACCCGGTACATGCCCGATGCATCCTGCCAGGCGTAAATGTCGTTATCTTTGGCGCTGGTCACGCGCGCCATCAACGTGCCGCTGACCACCGGGCGTTTTTTCGCGGCAGGGCGCCAGCAGCGGTTCTCGTAGTACGGCATGGCTGACCATGCCACTTTCAGGGCATTCTTACGGCTGGCGTAGTAGCCAGTGCGGATAATAACAACACCGTTCTCCGTTTCACGGGGCAGCGTTGGCGGGATAGCCATTTCGGTGATAGTCAGCACCTGCGCCGGGGCGAGGGTGTGGTCGGTGCTACTGCCCGTTATTGTGGTCTGATTCGACAGAAAACGTTCATGCTCCAGACGCGCCCAGAAGTTACCGGTTTCTGCCGCCGGCGTGATTTTATCACCACGTTCAAGATGATGTGGGCGGTAGTGATACACATCACCGTAGGTGTTCCCCTCTCCGTCTCCGCGGGTCATGTCAGCCGGTACAGACATCAGGACGTTCTGTGCTTCACGGTGGTTGTAGTCACTGGCCGTAACCGAACGCTCCACCACGTTATGCCAGACGTACACATCCCACACCGAGTCGGCCGCATTATCATTTGTCCCTGACGGGCTGTTCAACGGCAGCGTTTTACCGAACGTCCAGGCGCTCTGCTTGTCTGCGAAATGCACCACTTCGGTCTGGGTATCGGGCTGCAGGGTGAAGAAATAAAAAATCCCCACCTCTGCAAGCAGACGTTCGATAAAGGCGAGGTCATTTTCCTGGTACTGGTTAATCTGCTCACGCTTCGGATAATCGGCCTTGAGGGTGAACTCATACTCCCAGTCCTTGAGGCCATGCTCCGTGAGCACCTCTGTCACCACTTCCGGCACCGACTTGTTGACGAAAAAGCGGTGAGTACGGAACTGATTGCCCAACAGCGCCAGGAACGGCTCCAGCACAATGCAGTATTGCGCTTCATCAGCGGAACCACCGGTACGCTCGAAACGGGTCACCACCCCGTGAACCACCTTGCGATCCGTCAGGGAAAGCAGGTTGCCCGCGCCCATGGTCAGGGTTGCCGGCTTACTCAACATCTGGCGGGCATCAATATTCTTGTCAGTGCTGGTGAAGTTGATGGTGTACCTGTACAGTGCACTCATCGCTTCTGAGCCGCTAAAACCTTCCACATCAATATTTGCCACACACGACGGAATATCCAGTTGGTAACGGTTTAACGGGGTTTGGATTAAACTGCTCAGTGTATCTGTCAGGCTCACGCTCTTTACTCCGTGTAATATTTCAACATCCTGAACGACCAGTGATGGAAAGAAAGACAACGATATAAGTTTTAAATTATTTTATTTAGCTACTCCACCGTATAGCCACGTTATCTCTATGCCTGTTGGTGGAACGTTATAAATACCTTTCTGATTGATTTTCAGGGGGATGACGAAACCGTAAGATTATTCATCATAAACGTATGTATAAGCAAAACGATATATAAGATAGCCTGCAAAAAATTCTGCTATCGAAAACACACCCCAAATATATCTGGATTCACTTGAAGATAAGAAAAAAAACCAAATAGTAAATACAATACCAGAAACACCCAACCCCATCCCCGCCCCGCGAATTAACCGGGAAAGGATCACCAAAAAAATCACCTTGATTTTCATAAACCTCCAAAAAAGTATTCGCATACTTTATCAAACTCGGCAGGATTTCTGTCTCCTACCTCACAAGCTATCTCAAAAGGCTTAACGATATCTTCAACAATAAAATAAAGAAGATCCAGGTCACCAAGACGTTGGAGTTTATTGTGCAAAACAGGATTTCTTTCTTCGAGGTCTCTTGATGTATAAATTGCTCTGGATGTTTCAGCACCAACAGATAACAATAAACCAGCCAAACTTCCAGCAAAAAAGGCCGATACACCTCTGGATGCTATTGCTTCACCCAACTTCACACCTGTTAGTTCAGTAAATGCCATTTTCCCCATGAACGAACCGGAAACATTTTTCACAATAGAAGATATTTTTTCGACATGAATGCGTGAAACAAAACCTTCGAGGGAGGTTTTAATGACTTGCTCAATAACCTGATGGTTAAATACGCCTTTTTTCACTAATCGCGCCAGCCTGAATTTATCATCCAGATTATCTCTACGATGCTCAGTATCAATGAAATCATACCCCAGATAAGCAAGGCTGACTGGAAACGAAATAAAACCTTTTCCTATTGCGCCCCAAAAACCAGAGCCATCAATATTAATGGCCTCAAGCATACCTCTGGCAATCTCTTTTGCGCTGTCCATAATTGTTACCCTTTAGATAAGCCTGTTAATCAAACTCCAGCCCGATGCCCTCTTCCTCACTCCAGCCAAGGCGTAACGACTGTGGCTTCTGTCCCGCCGCCAGATGGCTCAGCAGTTGCTGGCTCAGCACCGGCAATATCTGCTGGTTGAGCAGGCTGTCGACGTTGCGCGCCCCGGTGTCCGGCAGCAGGCAGGCAGCGGTGAGCGCATCGTACAGACTTTCTTCAATATCCGTTTTCATACCGTAGTGACGGCTGAGACGCTGTCTCACCTGGTTCAGCTTCATCTCCACAATCATGCGCATGGCGGGTTGTGTGAGCGGGCGGTAAACCACCGTCTGGAAACGCGCCAGCAGCGCGGGCTGGAAGTGGTCGCGCAGCAGCGGACGCAACAGTTCATGCAAATCGCTGTCTGTGGCGTCGGGCTGTTCGTCCAGCAGCTGCATAATGTGGTCGCTGCCGAGGTTGGAAGTCATCAGGATGACGGTGTTGCGGAAATCAATTTCACGTCCTTCGCCGTCGCGCATAAACCCCCGGTCAAACACCTGGTAGAACAGGTTCATCACGTCGCGGTGCGCCTTCTCCACTTCATCCAGCAGCACCACGCTGTACGGGCGCTTGCGCACCGCTTCGGTGAGGATGCCGCCCTGACCGTAGCCGACGTAGCCAGGAGGAGAGCCTTTCAGCTGCGACACGGTGTGCGGCTCCTGGTATTCGGAGAGATTGATGGTGATAAGGGATTTCTCGCCACCGAACAGTTCATCCGCCAGCGCCAGTGCGGTTTCGGTCTTGCCGGTGCCGCTCGGCCCCGTCAGCAGGAACACGCCCTGCGGGCCATTTTCCGGTGCAAGCCCGGTTTTTGACGCGCGGAGGCGCTGCGCGATGGCGTTCAGGGCCGCATTCTGACCCACCACCCGTTTGCCGAGGTTATTCTCCAGGCTCAGCAGCTCCGTCTGCTCATCCTTCATCAGCGAGGAGAGCGGCACGCCGGTCCAGTCGGCGATGACCGTGGCGACGGTTCGCGCATCCACGTCGAGGCCCAGCAGCGGATTGTTTCGCTGCACGATAGTGAGTTGCGTCTGCAGGTCACTAATTTCTGCCTGGCGAGAGATATCCGCGCGGCAGGCAAGCAGTTGTTCCGTCAGCTTCAGCTCCTGGCCGGACTGCGTTTCCAGTTCGTCGAGTTCCAGGATGATGCGGATTTCGTCCTGTTCGATAGAGGCCAGTCTTTCGCTGTGGGCGCTGTTGCCCACTGCAATATCCTCCAGCAGCGCCTGCTTTTCCATGGCGAGCGCCGTGAGCTGCGCCTTCCGCCGGGTCAGCGCTTCCGGCACGGTGTCGAGACTCATGCGGATACGGGCCGACGCCGTATCCAGCAGGTCAACTGCTTTGTCCGGCAGCTGACGTCCGGTGAGGTAGCGTCTGGAGAGGGTGACGGCAGCCTTCACCGCCTCATCGGTGATATGCACGCCATGATGCTCCGCGTAGCGGGATTTCAGGCCGCGCAGCATCAGGCAGGCGGTGTCGTCGTCCGGCTCGTCCACCTTCACCATCTGGAAGCGGCGCTCCAGCGCGGCGTCGCGCTCGAAGTACTGTTTGTATTCGCTCCAGGTGGTGGCGGCGATGGTTCTGAGTTCACCGCGGGCGAGCGCAGGCTTCAGCAGGTTGGCCGCATCCGCGCCGCCCGCCTGGTTGCCTGCGCCGATAATGGTGTGTGCTTCGTCAATGAACAGCAGCACCGGCTGCGGTGACTGCTGCACCGCTTCAATGATGTTTTTCAGGCGCTGCTCGAATTCACCTTTGACGCCCGCCCCCGCCTGCAGCAGGCCGAGGTCAAGGGTGCGCACGCTCACCGCCTTCAGCGCATCGGGCACATTGCCCTCAGCAATACGCAGCGCCAGCCCTTCCACCAGGGCGGTCTTCCCCACGCCCGGTTCACCCACCAGAATTGGGTTGTTCTTGCGACGACGAGAGAGAATGTCCACCATCTGACGGATTTCCGTATCGCGACCAAACACCGGGTCGATTTTGCCTTCTTTCGCTCTGGCGGTGACATCGAGGGTGAATTTATCCAGGGCGTTCTGCAGCGCCGGGTTGAGTTCCCCCACCTTTATATCAGCGCCGACCGGACGGCCGACAAACTCCACTTCACCACCGTGATTTTGTGCCAGTTCGGCTTCCTGCTGCACATCCGGGCGCTCATCTGACTGAGCGTCCAGCAGCGGGCGAAGACGCTCAAGCTGGCTCTGCCCGAGGGTCAGCAGCGGCCACAGACCATCGCAGCGCGCCAGTTTAGGCTTATCGACCATCGCCATCAGCAGATGCACACTGCGGATATGCTCTTCGCCGTTAAGGGAGGCGAACAGCCAGGCTTGCTGCATCAGCGTCTCAATGCTGTCTGATAGCTGCGGGCGACTGCGAACAGAGCGAGGAAGTGTATCCAGCCAGCCCAGCAAATCCTGCCAGATGGCATCCATATCCCACTCATAGCGCCGTGCCAGCACCGTCAGGTCACCCTCTCCCTGCTCCAGCAGCTTCAGCAGCCAGTGCTCGGGCAGGATTTCCGCATGGGCGCGCGTCTGGCAGAGCGAAGCCGCGCCTTCCATCGCGCGGGCACAGTAAGGGTTCAGACGTCGCAACAGGCTGGCTGGATTTTCCATGAGACTCTCTCTTTATCAGTTCCGGACACGCTACCGCCCGTCGCTTTTCCGTAAAGGAACCCAAAGCGCACAGGGTCAGGCAGGCAGATTGTATTTTCTCTTTGCTGAACACCCGCATCTCAGGCGCTCAGCAAAAAAACGGCGGACAGGAAAACCTGCCCGCTTCAGAATTACGCGGTGGCGCGTTCGTTCCAGGAATCGGAATGAATGATGTTGCCGTCCTTGTAGGTCCAGGTGATTTTTTCGTAACGCAGTTCGATTTGCTCGAGGTGGTTATGCTTCTCGAAAGCAGGATCCTTGATGTCGTGCATCTTCGGATTGACCTTCACCAGCTTCACGTTCTCAAGCTTCGTGTTGAAGTACTCCACTTCCTGGCCCGCATCGTTGATTCTGTACCATTTGAATTCCGCAGACTTCAGGGTCTGACCGGTGGTCACCGCCTTGTACAGGTACGGGCTGGAGGAGTCGATTTCCTTGGTAAACAGGAACGGGGTGTGGATACGGGTCCCCGTCAGCTTGCCGGTGTTGTTATCGGTCGGGATGTACAGGTTGTGTTCCTGGGCCACCACTTCGATACTGCCTTCACGATCCTGAACGTCCACGGAACCTTTAATGTCCGCACCGCCGTCGTCCTTCAGCCACAGATAAACAGGAATTGCCATGTTAATTACTCCATTTCATTTTTTGACGCGCCATCATCCGATGACGCGGGTGTGTTGCCCGGCAGCTGGCAGGCGTTCGCCTGCGGCACCAGACTGATTTCGACACGGCGGTTGAGCGCACGGCCCTCCGGGGTGTCGTTGGTGGCGACAGGACGGCTTTCGCCGTAGCCCTGCACCGCAAAACAACTCTCCGGCACGTCGCCGGTGTCGCGCATCCAGTCGCGCACGGACTCCGCACGCTTAAGCGACAGCACCTGGTTAGACTGGTCATCCCCCGTGCTGTCGGTATGGCCCGCCACCACAATCAGCCAGCCGGGTTTCGCCTTAATCCCCACGAGCGAGTTCACCAGCAGCTTTGTCGAGCCAGGTTTCAGCGCCCATTTTCCGGTGTCGAACAGCGACATGCTGTCGAGACGAAGGGTTTTCGGCCCCTGAATGATTTTCTTAATGACCGGAGGCGGCGGTGGCGGAGGAGCCCAGTCACTGACTGCGGCCTCAACGGGCGGGATCAGTCGCAGTCCCTGATACAGACCCAGGCGATAACGCAGTGGCTCCCCGCGACGCGCCCAGTCGTCCAGCAATGCGCCATCGGCCCTGAGGCGCTGCTGCGCACGCAGTTTCGGGGCAACAGGCTTTCCCGTCAGCTGGTGATACAATGCAAGGTGATCGCCAACATTACGGATAAGGCGCTGGTTGTTCATCCAGGACGCCAGCATAGCCAGCGCGAGAAAAACCCCGCCCAGTAATCCGGCATAACGCCAGAACACCATCCTGCGGCTCACGCCACGTCGGCGCGGCAACGCAGGCAGCAGCAGTTCAGGCAGCGGCAGTGGCTCTGTGGTGACAACGGCATCCGGTGGCAGCGCCGTCACGGAAGTAATGTGCTGTTGCCAGAGACTGCCCGCGATACCGCTCACCGGCACCATGCACATACCCTGCACGCAGGGCTTCATCACCGGCAGCTCACCCTGGCGAACCGACAGCAGATCATTCACCGCGCTGTTTTGCCAGGCAAGCAGACTGTCCAGCCACAGGCCATGGCTCAGACGAGAAAGACGCCCGTCCGTTCCGTTTTCCCGGGTCCACTCCGTCAGTGACACATTGCCCTGACCGGGCTGATACACCTGAATACCGCTTCGCGGGCTTATCGTGGTAAACCAGACGGGCTCAGCCTCCGCACAGGCCACAGGAGGCGATACCCAGGTCACGGTCCACAGCGGGGGGAGCGTGCCAAATGCCGCACGGCACCGGACGACAGCCCGCTGCCAGCCACGAAGATTCTGGGTAAAATCATCACCGGAGGTGTGCTGTTCAGGCACCACCGCCAGCATGACGGAGATTTGCGACACCAGAGCCGGACGCACCAGGCTCAGGTGCTGTGCCAGGAGCGGCAGCTGTTCCGCATCCTTCACCCGCAGATACCAGCCCTGCCGGGTTTCCCGGTGACGGGAGCCGGACACAAACAGCGGGCTGTTGTCGCCACAGACGAGGATCACCGCCCCCTGAAAATCTTCCGGCGGCAGATTTTCATCCACAATCTCGCGGACAGCGGTCGCCCGCGCCAGAGAAGCCCGGCGCTGACGCCAGAACATCACCCCGGACACCAGAATAACCAGCAGGCTGAGTGCCACGCGGCTGCCCGTGGACAGTGGCCAGAATCCCAGAATGAGCCACAGCGCCAGTACGGCACCCAGGGCAGTTAACAGACTTCGGTACGCATCCCGCATCGCTTACCCCGGCCTGACGGTCTGGCTTACCAGCCCGGTAAGCGAAGACGAGAGGAAGAACCAGAGCGCCACCAGGGCGACAACGGCCACAACCCAGGTCAGCCAGTACCCGCGACGACCGCTGCGCAGGCGTGATGCCCGGGCAACAATGGGAGCGTCCTGTGCCAGCGTAAAGGCCGGCACACGCTCCGCGAGCGCGCGAACGGTATCTTCCCGACGCTCGTCATCCTGGGCGCGATATTGCCCCACGAACCCCAGCTGCAGGGTCCGGTACATACAGGTCAGGACAGCGGCGTCAGGGGCGGTTTCTTTCAGCAGGTTGCGGATCCGTTCCCATAACTCCTCACCGGCATTGAGGGTGCCAAAGAAGTGTGCCTGCAGCGGGTCACGCCGCCAGGTCAGATAACCATCATCGGTGGTTCCCCGGTTCATCACGCTCTCATCAAGCAGTGCACACAGGGCATACACCATATGGTCACGGCTGATGTCGCTGTAACCGGCTTCCGTGAGCGCAGCCTTCGCCTCCTGCACCAGACGGCAGGCCCGGCGATAGAGCCCTTCCCCGTCACGGACCTCCTGTCCGCTCCGCAGCTGGCTGGCCATCAGCCAGCCCGGGTAGAAAATACGCTCAATTTGACTCATTTCTGATGTATTCATGTGCGCAGCACCGCAAAGAGTTCAAGTTTCACATCCCCCAGTGAGCGCGGGGTATAGAAGGTGCAGCTTCCCGCTTCCAGCATCGCCCGCGCCGCCTCACTACTCAGATCCAGCGAGAAATACTGGTTCTCAAGGCGTAACGGGATAGCGGCCGGCACATGGGTCAGCGGCCTGATAACCATCCCGCTCAGGGCCACATTCACCACATCGGACACATCATCAAAGCTGCCCGCTTTACACAGTTGAGGGAATTTCGTCTGAAGCTCATGATTTGGCATGGAGGAGCGTACGGAAAGGTAGAAGTCTGCCCCTTCGCGCAGACGCGCATCGTGCAGGGCACCTTTCCAGATCTGGTCCTGGTGCTCCAGGTGGATACTCACCACCCGTGACGGCAGGCTCGCTTCCAGCAGCTTATCAAGCAGTGCCAGCAGCGGCGGGAATACCCGTTCCGGTGCATCGTGCTGGTAAGCCGGAATATCGCCGGCGTCGTGTTCCAGTGAGAAGGTCAGCAGGCTGCCGGCCAGACGGGACAATTCGCGGTACAGCAGTTCCGGGTGCCTGCCCGGTGTCTGCAGCAGTTCCGTCAGCACCGGCTCGGCGCTGTTCAGGGCATTGAGCAGCCAGAACAGGGAGACATCCGCGACCGCAAAGTCTGCCATCCGCTCATTGCTCTCACGGCGCATGGCCATCAGGCGACGGCGGCGGGCCTGCAGACGGACCAGCAGGTCACCCAGTTCGGTGGCAAGCCACGGACTGGCGGCAACAGACAGCATTGGCGGGATAAAAGACGGGTCCCGGATCCACTGCCCCTGCGCATTACGCACAAGACGGGTGACCGGACAGGTCAGGTATGCCGTGTTTTCCTGGCTGGACAGACGCAGGGTCAGCGCATGACGCAGGATCGCGAGCTCCCCGCTTTCATGGCCGGCCAGTTCCTGCACCACCACACGCTCAGCTTTCCAGCGACGCGGGCGCTCACTGTCCTGACCGTTATCAAGGTTGCCGCCACTGGCGCTCAGCAGCGGCAGCGCGGCAACCACTTCAACAGCCCCAGAGCCGTTTGCGGCAGACAAATCACAGACCGGCGGAATATTATCCGCCAGATCCGTATCAACAATCGTGCCATCCTGGAAACGTACGACCAGACGGATGGCATTCAGGCGCGCGAGCGCCAGTGCAGCATCATCAAATTCTGCCGCAACCACGCCCCAGGGATGAGAAAACCCCATCCGGGCGACCATGTCGGCAACGTATTCACTCCAGCGGGCCTGCTGCTGGAACTGTTGCGGGGCCAGAGCGGCCCCATCCTCCCAGAGTGGGCGGTAAATTTTCATCCCTGATTTCCCCTCGCCTTACGATTTGGCTTTCGGCATCCGGGAAACCAGCGACAGGTTGACGTCCATCCCTTCCACCTGGAAGTGCGGCACCGCGTAAAGCTTCACGCGGAAGAAGCCCGGGTTGTCTTCGATGTCTTCCACCACCACTTTTGCGTCGCGCAGCGGGTGAGAGGCCTGCAGCTCGTCGCCCGGATCGGTCATTTCCGTCACCAGCGTGCGCACCCAGGTGTTGAGTTCAAGTTCCAGCAGACGGCGGTCTTTGGTGGTCCCGATGTTTTCGCGCTGAATCAGCTTCAGGTAGTGGGCGATACGTGAGAGCAGGAAAATATACGGCAGGCGGGCATTGATACGGCTGTTGGCCGTTGCATCCGCCGTGTCATACAGGGCAGGCTTCTGGGTGGAGTTCGC
>OFLN01000037.1_pt1 | contig 111401 bp, 92 predicted proteins | sample 1540821 | NCBI WGS metagenome assembly OFLN01 (sample SAMEA4413037, study PRJEB24355) | metagenome | biome: human; feature: gut; material: faeces | place: United Kingdom | collected 2010 | reverse complement strand
CTGCACTCCTTCTCTGCGGTGGCGCTGATTGTGGTGATCATGGTGCATATTTACGCTGCGCTGTGGGTGAAGGGCACGATAACCGCGATGGTAGAAGGCTGGGTCACGAAGACCTGGGCGAAGAAACATCACCCGCGCTGGTATCGTGAAGTGAAAGCGAAACGGACGAAAGATTGATAAAACAAATACGATAAGTTCGCTGCCATGCAGCGGATATTATCGTAGCGAGCGCGCGTAATGGCAGGGAAACCGCAAGGTGAACACGCGATTACGCGCTATTTTTATCGGTAATTATTAAAGGGTAATCAACATAAAACCGCTGATAATAACGCTGTTTTATGAATGTTTTGGTTATCCATATCAAAGAATCGCCGGACGACTCTGGTTATGTTGGCCGTTGCGCCCGGAGAAACGCCCGGGTTAATTCATCATTCGTTGTGGAAGGGGGCCTGACAGGATGACGACGAAATCGCTAACGCTTTCTTTGGATGAACAACAGTCAATTCCTTTGAGTACGGTCTCGGGGACCCTGGGCTACCTCGGCATGGATATTCGTCCGCTGGCGTCCGCAGGTATATGCAGTTACGACCCCGGTTTTGCTAACACCGCAGGCTGTACGTCGGCCATCTCGTGGATTGATACCGAAAAGAGCATTCTGCTGCACCGCGGCTATCCGGTCGATCAGCTGGCGCGCCAGTGCGACTTCCTGGAAGTGGCCTGGATTCTGCTGCGCGGCGATGCGCCTGACGAAGCCAGCTATCAAGCCTTTAAAAACACGATTACCCGCCATAGCCTGGTGCATGAGCAGATTGCCCGCATGTGCAGCAGCTTTCGTCGCGACTCGCACCCGATGGCCCTAATGTGCGCCCTGGTGGGCACCCTGGCGGCGTTCTATCACGATGTGCTGGACGTCGAAAATCCTGAGCACCGCGCGCTGGCTGCTACCCGCCTGCTGTCGAAAATGCCGACGCTCGCGGCGATGAGCTATAAGTTTTCTATTGAGCAACCGGCGCAGTATCCGCGCAACGATCTTTCCTACGCGGGGAATTTCCTGCATATGCTGTTTGCTATCCCGGCGGAGCCGTATCAGCTGAATCCGGTGATTGAGCAGGCGATGAACCAGATCCTGGTGCTGCACGCCGACCACGGCCAGTGCGCATCGACGACCACCGTCCGGGCGGCGGGCTCCTCCGGGGCGAATCTTTTTGCCTGCATTGCCGCCGGGCTCGCTTCTTTATGGGGACCGGCCCACGGCGGGGCGAACGAAGCCAGTATGCGGATGCTGGAGGAGATCAACACCGTCGACCAAATTCCGGCGTTCCTGAGCAAAGCGAAACGCGATCCGCAGGCGTTTCGTCGTCTGGGATTCGGTAACTCTCGTTACCGTCATCTTGATCCACGCGCCGCTATTTTGCGCGAAACCTGTCACCGGGTGCTGAAGGAACTGGGGATGTCCGACATGCCTTTGCAGGTGGCGATGGCCCTCGAAGAGGTGGCGCTGACCGACCCGTACTTTGTTGAAAATGGCCTGTCGCCGAGCGTGGATTTCTACACTGCGGTGATCCTCAAGGCGATGGGACTGCCTTCATCGATGTTTGTGGTGATTACCGCCGTAGGCAGAACGCTTGGCTGGGTGGCGCACTGGAACGAAATGCACGAAGCGCCGCTGACTATTTATCGTCCCCGGCAGATTTATACCGGCGAAAAGCGGCGGGATTACGTTTCGCGGCGTGAAGTGTGACAACAGGGGCAATAGGGAGGATTTAGCCCGGCTCGCGCTGCGCTGAACCGGGCTACACATTCACTGCGTTCTGTGGAGCGGGAACGCAGCGGCTGTTTAACGAAACATCACCTGCGCCCAGCGGGCCAGCCCGGCGGTAACCGAGCCAAAATCATCGCCTCCGGCAACCGGAATACCCGGCAGGTGCGCCGCCAGCGCTTTTTTGATCAACGGCGAGCGAGCGCTGCCGCCGGTCAGGTAAATCACGTCCGGCTTGTCATTGCTGTTTTCCAGCGCCAGCTGAACCTGCTCCATGATGCGGGCCAGCGGCTGATCCAGCGCCGCTTCCAGACCCTGCTGGCTGATGGCTGTCGCCAGCTCGTCGCTAATAAACGGCAGCCCCGCGGTGACGCTCGGCTGCGCGGAAAGGGCGATTTTGCTCTCTTCCGCGCTGCGTACCAGGCGATAGCTCAGACGCTGACGCCAGACCTTCAGCAGTAGCGCGACTTTTTCGCTATCGCGGGCGCTGCGTAGCAAATCGTTAAGCAGGCGACCGTTGGCGGCGCTGTAAAAGTCGGTCTGCGCCGGCACGTCGTTAATGGCCACCGCATTCCACCACGGCAGAATCGGCAGCGCGATGCCTTTTTCGGTATCGCCGCCCATGCCCAGCAGCGGCATGAGGCATTTAAAGGCCAGGGCGATATCCAGGTCGTTACCGCCGACGCGGCAGCCGCTGTGGCCGAGGAGGCTTTGCTGGCGATCGGCTTTTTCTCGCCACTGCGGCCCCATCAACAGCAGCGAACAGTCGGTGGTACCGCCGCCGATATCGACGACCAGCACGCGTTTTTCTTCGCTCAGCGTCGCTTCGAAATCCAGACCGGCGGCGACCGGCTCAAACTGAAACACGACGTCACGAAAGCCCGCGCGCTTTGCCGCACGTTCGAGAATGCCCTGCGCCTGGGCGTTGGCATCATCGCCGCCCAGCCCCTGGAAGTTAATCGGCCGGCCGATAACCGCCTGGTCGATGGTTTCCGGCAGCTGCGTTTGCGCCTGGAGTTTGATATGCAGCATCATGGCGCACACTAAGTCTTCAAACAGCGCTACCTGCTGCGGCTTAAGCCCGCTGGCGCCGAGAAACGATTTCGGCGACTTTACGAAGTAGACTTCTTGCGGATCTTCAACGTACTGATGCAGCGAAGCGAGACCAAACTGCACGCTGTTGCCGAGTACGTCGATATCTTCCTCGCGGTTGAAGCTTATCGCGCGACGCAGCAGCGCCTGGTTTTCATCACCGTTGGGCGGGACGTCGTGGTGGCGGTAGAGCCACTCGCTGACCGCTTCGCGGGTCGGCGCGCAAAGCATTGATGGCAGTAGTGAACTGCCGTTTTCCAGCGTCAGCAGCTGCGGCGTATTGTCGCGCATCACCGCCACTGAACAGTTAGCGGTACCGTAGTCAAAACCAATAAACATAGCCTGCAAAATCCCCATGCCGGTGAAGAAGGGGGGCGACTTTAGCGGATTGACGGCACTGGGACAACTGGAATTTAAAAGCAAGGCGCAGGCGGCGCGGAGCCGCTATGATTGAAGCGCTAAAAAAGGAGAAATGATGACGCTGCTACCCTGGCATTCCCCCTACGACTGGCAATGGATGTTTCATTTTCTTGGCGCGCGTACGGTGCAGGGGATTGAAACTTTTGTCGGCGACAGCTATTGCCGTAGCTTCGCCCTGAATGGTCACGCCGGACTCATCACGGTGACGCCGGATGACGCCGCACAGGGCATGCGGGTGACGCTTTCCGGCGGGCTGCAGCCGGTCGCGGAGGCGTGTCTGGCGCGGGTTGCGCGCTTATTTGATTTGTCCTGCGACCCACAGCAGATCGCCCTGACGCTGGGAAACCTCGCGCTGCCAAGGCCGGGGCTGCGCCTGCCGGGATCCCTGGATGCGTTTGAACAAGCGGTACGCGCGGTGCTCGGCCAGCTGGTGAGCGTGGCCATGGCGGCAAAGCTCACCGGGAAAGTAGTGGCCGCCTTCGGGGAACCGTTGACCGACTCGCCGGGCTTTTATCTCTTCCCGAGCGCACAGCGGCTGGCGCAGGCCGATCCGCTGGCGCTAAAGGCGCTGGGCATGCCCCTGCGGCGCGCGGAGGCGCTGATCCACCTGGCGCAGGCGGCTATCCGCGGCGATCTCCCCCTCTTCGCGCCGGAGAATATCGACGCCGGAATAAAGCAGCTGCAGACGCTGCCCGGGATAGGCCGCTGGACGGCGAACTATTTCGCGCTGCGCGGCTGGCAAGCGCCGGATATCTTCCTGGCGGATGATTATCTGATTAAACAGCGTTTTCCCGGCATGACGCCGGCGCGAATTGCGCGCTACGCGAGCCGCTGGTACCCCTGGCGCTCGTACGCTTTATTGCATATCTGGTATACGCAAGGCTGGTCGCCGGAGGAGGAATAGACCCGGGAGGCGCTTAGCACTGGTATCGACGCGCTGAAATCCCTATAATTGCGGCGTTTGGCGGTCAACCGCCACCCTTCCTACATTCCCAGGTTAATCAGGTCGCAAAAATTTATGACTGATACGTCTCATCAGTGCGTCATTATAGGCATCGCCGGCGCATCGGCTTCGGGCAAAAGCCTTATCGCCAGTACGCTATATCGTGAATTACGTGAACAGGTCGGCGATGAACATATCGGCGTTATTCCGGAAGACAGCTATTACAAGGATCAAGGTCATCTGTCGATGGAAGAGCGTGTAAAAACCAACTATGACCATCCGAGCTCCATGGATCATAGTCTGCTGTTTCAGCATCTGCAGATGCTGAGAAGCGGCCAGCCGATAGAGTTGCCGGTGTATAGCTACGTTGAGCATACCCGTATGCCGGAAACCATCCATATTGAACCGAAGAAAGTCATCATTCTCGAAGGGATTCTGCTGCTGACCGACGCCCGCCTGCGCAACGAACTCAGCTTCTCCATTTTTGTCGACACCCCGCTGGATATCTGCCTGATGCGGCGCATCAAGCGAGACGTAAATGAACGTGGGCGTTCGATGGATTCGGTAATGGCGCAGTACCAGAAAACGGTGCGCCCGATGTTCCTGCAGTTTATCGACCCTTCCAAACAGTATGCCGATATTATTGTGCCTCGCGGCGGTAAGAACCGTATCGCCATCGATATATTGAAGGCCAAAATCAGTCAGTTCTTTGAATAACACGAACGAATTGTGTAACGTGCAAAGAGAAGCCAATTTGCCCTTATCCCCGGAAGGCGTAGGGGCGCAATGCCTTAAAGGAGAACGTTCATGCGTCTGTGCGACCGAGATATAGAAGCCTGGTTGGATGAGGGGCGTCTGGCCATTAATCCGCGCCCGCCCGTTGAGCGCATTAACGGCGCGACGGTCGATGTTCGGCTGGGAAATAAGTTTCGGACTTTCCGCGGGCACACGGCGGGCTTTATTGACCTGAGCGGGCCTAAAGCGGAAGTCAGCGCGGCGCTGGATCGCGTGATGAGCGAAGAGATTGTTCTGCCGGATGGTGAAGCATTCTTCCTGCATCCGGGTGAGCTGGCGCTGGCGGTGACCTTTGAATCGGTCACCCTGCCGCCGGATCTCGTCGGCTGGCTGGATGGCCGCTCATCGCTGGCGCGTCTGGGCCTGATGGTGCACGTCACCGCGCACCGCATCGATCCGGGCTGGTCCGGCTGCATCGTACTGGAATTCTATAATTCGGGTAAGCTGCCGCTGGCGCTGCGTCCGGGGATGCTGATCGGGGCGTTAAGTTTTGAGCCGTTATCCGGGCCGGCGATGCGGCCTTATAATCGCCGTGAAGATGCGAAATATCGCGACCAGCAGGGCGCGGTAGCGAGTCGAATCGACAAGGATTGATAATTTTAGCGGTTTGCTGAGGATGCCATGAGACGAATTCTGACCACGCTGATGATCTTACTGGCGGTAGTTGTCGCCGGTCTTACCGCGCTGGTATTGCTGGTCAACCCCAACGATTTTCGCGCCTATATGGTTAAAGAGGTGGCGGATCGTAGCGGCTATCAGCTCGAGCTCAATGGGCCGCTGCGCTGGCACGTCTGGCCGCAGCTCAGCATTCTCTCGGGCCGCATGACCCTGACCGCGCCGGGCGCTGAAGAACCCGTTATTCGCGCGGATAATATGCGCCTTGACGTCGGGCTGCTGCCGCTGATCTCCCATCAGCTGCAGGTCAAGCAGGTGATGTTGAAGGGCGCGGTGATCCAGCTGACCTCCAAAACCGAAGCCGTGCGTAGCAAGGGGGCTCCCGTCGTGCCGCACGACAATACGCTGCCTCAGGTGCCGGAGGATCGCGGCTGGTCGTATGATGTCCAGAAGCTACAGATTGCCGATAGCGTGCTCTTTTTTCAGCATGAAGATGGCGAGCAGGTTACGGTGCGTGATATCCGCCTGCAGATGGAGCAGGACAACAGCCATCGCGCTACGGTCGATTTCTCTGGCCGGGTGAACCGCGATCAGCGCGATCTGGCGCTTTCCTTCTCCGCCCAGGTGCAGGGCGGTGATTATCCTCATTCTCTGAAGGCGGATATTTCACAACTCAACTGGCAGCTTCGCGGCGCGGAGCTTCCCCCCGAAGGGATTAGCGGCCAGGCGAGTATGCAGGCCAGCTGGGTCGAGGATGCGAAAAAGCTCAGCTTCGATGGGCTGAACTTAACGGCTAACGGCAGCACCATTGCCGGCAACGGCAGCGTCGTGCTGGGCGACCAGCCTGACTGGACACTGAACCTTCAGGCGGGCACGCTCAACCTCGATAGCCTGCTTTCTCATGCCTCCGCCTCTGGCGATAATAGCGTTAACCAGCAGGGGCAAAGCCAGAACAGGCAGCTACGCCCGGTTATTGCGGATAACGATATTCAGCAGGATTACAACGCTCTGCGCGGTTTTAACGCCCGGTTGAACCTGGCGGCTGACCAGCTGCAGTGGCGGGGGATGCACTTTACCCAGGTGAAAAGTGAAATCAGCAACCAGCAGGGGCTGCTGACGATTCATCAGATGCAGGGGAGCCTGGACGGTGGACGACTCTCGCTCCCCGGCTCGCTCGATGCGCGCGGCGCAACGCCGCATGCCTCTTTCCAGCCGCAACTCGACAACGTCGAGATCGGCTCGATTCTGAAAGCGTTTAATTATTCAATAAACCTCACCGGCAAGCTCTCGCTGACCGGCGAGTTCTCCGGCGGCAAGATCGATGCCGACGAGTTCCGCCGCAGCTGGCAGGGGCAGGCGATAACGCAGCTCACTGATACGCGTACTGAAGGGCTCAACTTCCAGCAGCTGGTACAGCAGGCCGTCGAGCGCAGCACCAACGTTCAGGCGCAGGAAAATTACGACAATGCGACCCGACTGGATTCTGTCAGCACCGAGTTTGCGCTGAATAATGGGCTGGTCACCTTGACGCATATGCAGGGCCAATCTGACATGATGGCGCTGACCGGTCAGGGTGAGCTCAACCTGCTGAAAGAAGATTGCGATATGCGCTTCAACGTGCGGGTACTGGGCGGCTGGAAGGGCGAAAGCAAACTCATCGACAGGCTCAAGCAGACGGCGATCCCTTTGCGAATTTATGGTAACTGGCAGACGCTGAGCTACAGCCTGCAGGTTGACCAGATACTCCGCAAGCAGCTGCAGGATGAAGCCAGGAAACGGCTTAGCGAATGGGCTGAACGCAATAAAAATACCCAGGATGGTAAGGATGTGAAGAAGCTGCTCGACAAACTGTAAGTTGGCCAGGAAAAGCAGAAGAAGCGCATCGTGCTCGGATTGCCGGCAATGCGCATTCCTCTGGTATTGCCGGCGGCGCATCGCCTGCGCGGGCCTACTGCTAAAGAGGGATGTGCTGAGCGTTTAGGTTTTGTCGGCCGGGTAAGGCGCTAGCCACTACCCGGCAGAAAGATTAGCAGACCCTTAAAAATCGTTTAACCCGTCTGCGTCCGGCTTTTGATGCTTCATCGAAGAGAGCATCACACTTCATAGTCCAGTTCATCTTCATCGTGCGCCGGCGGCACTATCAGTACTTTTTGTACCCGATGGCTCTCCACCTGCAGCGTGCGCAGCACGTAGCCGTTTAGTTTCACTTCTTCACCTTCCCGCGGCACATGCTGCAGGTACTCCATCAGCAGACCGGCAACCGTATGGTATTCACGTTTCTCATCCAGCGGCAGAGGAACGGACTGGACCAGGTCTTCCAGCGGCATATGCCCGTTGACCGTCCAGCTCCCGTCGCCGTTTTTGTGAATATCGTGACGGGCATCGATCTCTTCTGCTTCATTAGGCAGATTACCGGCGATAGTCTCCATGACGTCGCTGAGCGTCACAATTCCCTCTACGGACCCAAATTCATCGACCACAAAGGCGAAGTGGGTTCTGGCTCTGCGGAACTGCTCCAGCGCAGGAAGCAGCGGCAGCGTTTCCGGGAACACCAGCGGCTGACGAATCAGAACCTGCAAATTGAGCGGTTCATGACGTAATGATTGCTGCAGAAGATCGATCACGTGCACGACGCCAAGCATATCCTCGTCATCATCGCCGCCGGTCACCACGAGGCGGGTATGCTGATTTTTGTCGAGTAAGGTGCGAATCTCCTCTTCCGGCGCGCTGAGATCAATATGTTCAATGTCATGACGCGAGGTCATGATGCTGCTGACGGTACGCTGATTGAGGTTCAGCACCCGCTCAATCATCCGTCGCTCCTGCGGATTAAAGAGTGGGTTATCGTCGCGATCGGCAACCAGCGAGGCGGTTTCGCTATCCAGCTCGCTACTGTCTTTGCGCCCGCTCAACAGATTCATTACCGCCTCGGTGGTTCGCTGGCGTAGCGTCAGGTTGGCCGAGAGAAAGCGATGGCGGTTGAAAATCGCCAGCTGGTTGAAGGATTCAATCATGACCGAGAAGCCGATAGCCGCGTACAGGTAGCCTTTGGGAATAGGGAAACCAAAGCCTTCGGCAATCAGGCTAAAGCCGATCATCAGCAGGAAGCTCAGACAGAGAATAACGATGGTCGGATGGCTGTTAACAAAGCGGGTGAGGGCTTTACTGGCCATCAGCATCAGGCTAATGGCAATAATCACCGCGGCCATCATGACCGCCAGGTGGTCAACCATGCCGACCGCGGTTATCACCGAGTCGAGAGAGAAGATGGCATCAAGCACTACGATTTGCGCTACCACCCCCCAGAACCTGGCGCCTTTGCGCTGGGTCGGGTTATCGCTATCTTTCCCTTCCAGCCGTTCGTTAAGTTCAACGGTGGCTTTGAAAAGGAGGAATAATCCGCCAAACAGCATAATCAGATCGCGGGCGCTAAAGCTCAGATCGTGCCAGGTCATGAGCGGTTTGGTTAGCGTGACCAGCCAGGAGATCGAAGCCAGCAGCAGCAGGCGCATCACCATTGCGAGTAGCAGACCGGTGACGCGGGCCCGGTCTCGCTGCGCGGGAGGAAGTTTTTCCGCGAGAATGGCAATAAAAACCAGATTATCAATACCGAGTACCAGCTCAATAACGACAAGCGTAATGAGCCCGGCCCAAATCGAGGGGTCGGCAATCCATTCCATATTCAGTTAAAACCTTTACAACCTAAGAGTGCCATGTACCGATCATGGATAAGCCATAGATAAAATGCAATATTTTCTGCTGTTAACTAGCTCAGCCCCGAACCCGCCTGCGGATAAAGCAGCAAATAAAAGCGTCATTTGTGCTGGATATAACCTTTCCACAATGCGCTTATTGGATGGTACTTATTAATTAACGCGCGAAATTTCAGCGATATGGGCGGAGACGGTTCGCACGACTTTAAGCCAGATGTCACCCGAACGGTGAAAGACCATGCTGCTCTGCTGCAGAAGGCGGATACGATACTTGGATAACGCGAGAATCAATCAATAGATTTGATGTATATATCATCGATTTTCTTGAATTTGGATTTTTATACTACTTAATGTCGTGGCTTGCCGTAGATCAATTTTTGCAGGACGATGTAATGAGCGTTATATGTGATGGCGAGCAGTAAAAACAGCAGCGAAGAGGGTCTAAGCCAGCTGACTGCCCGTCGTTTTTATCAGCAATATCATTGCCGACCGTGAAGCCAGGCGTGACGGGTAATTGGCTGCAATTCAGGCGCTTTTGTACGTTAAATAATTTTATTATCAGTATAATTGATTATTTGGGCTGGATTTTAATTTTTTTACAGTCACTTGTTCTGTGTCAATTCATGATGAAAGATTACAAGGTATTAAAAGAGAAACGATGGAGAAGCGATGAGCGTCATCAGGCTGCCTTATGAATAAAATAAGGTGTCGTTGCAGAGTAACTCATTGTAATTAAATGGAAATTCTTTATAAAATATGTGTATAAGAATTTTCTTAAAACTGTCTATTGGTATGTAGACTTTGCGTGTATTCTTAAATTCAGCGTGTAATTTCAGAATTTGACGGACAGAATGGCAGGTATCAAGCGTGTATCATCACTGATAAATGCCAGTGATACATACAAACTGACAGGATCAAAAGGTTTATAACCATACGGGTGGATATGAAAATGGTGAGTTTGAAAGCAGTTATACCGGTAGCAGGATTAGGGATGCATATGTTGCCCGCCACCAAGGCCATTCCGAAAGAGATGTTGCCGATCGTCGACAAGCCAATGGTGCAGTACATTGTTGATGAAATTGTAGCTGCGGGTATCAAGGAAATCGTGCTGGTGACGCATTCATCCAAGAATGCCGTAGAAAACCATTTCGACACCTCCTACGAACTGGAAGCATTGCTTGAACAACGCGTAAAACGTCAGCTTCTGGCGGAGGTGCAGGCTATCTGTCCTCCTGGCGTAACGATCATGAACGTGCGTCAGGGCCAGCAGCTGGGCTTAGGTCACTCCATTCTTTGCGCGCGCCCGCTTATTGGCGATAACCCGTTTGTGGTAGTGCTCCCGGATATCATTCTGGACGACGCCAGCGCCGACCCTCTGCGCTATAACCTTGCCGCGATGGTGGCGCGTTTCAATGAAACGGGTCGTAGCCAGGTACTGGCAAAACGGATGGAAGGCGATCTCTCCGAATATTCCGTTATCCAGACTAAAGACGCTCTGGAATCGGCGGGGCAGGTTGCCCGTATCGTTGAGTTCATCGAAAAACCTGATGAACCGCAAACCCTGGATTCCGACCTGATGGCGGTAGGGCGCTATGTGCTTTCTGCCGATGTCTGGGCTGAACTGGAGCGTACCGAGCCGGGCGCCTGGGGACGTATCCAGTTAACCGATGCGATCGCCGAGCTGGCGAAAAAACAGTCGGTTGATGCGATGTTAATGACTGGCGACAGCTATGACTGCGGTAAAAAAATGGGCTATATGCAGGCTTTTGTTAGCTACGGGCTGCGTAACCATAAAGAAGGGGCAAAATTCCGCGAGAGTATTAAGAAGCTGCTGGCGTAGTTTTCGCGCCAGTGCTTATTAGCGCGTGAGAGTGAACGGTTCGAATTATCTGATGACGAAAAGAGGATTCGTGGCCGTTCACAACGTCAAATTCACAATATCAGATACTGCGCGTAGAACTGGTTGATAGCCATATAAATACAATGAGTTAGATGGTTTTCTTGTTATATTGTATCGCTTTTGAACGCAGCAAATGTTCGGAGACTTCTGGTAGTCGATTAAGGCGTGACATGTTGAAATGGTCAGACAAGCAAAATTAACTCTTTGCTGATAATTACTTAGTAAGATTTTTCTTAAGTAAGCGGCCCATAGTCAAGGTGCAACATGAAAATAAAACTTGACTGAGATCATGTTTGCGCATTAAACAACGGTAGCGTGTGCATTTTAATGTGAACTTAAGGATTGCATATGCCCTCACAAATATCGCGGAAAAGGCGTTACGGACTGGAGAGATCGTCAAAGGATGAAAGATAAATGAACTGGCAGGTTGTCACTTTTTTTGGCGATAGCACCGTACTGTTACCCAGTGCGGCAGTATTGTTTATCGTGCTTTTTCTGCGAAAAGATTCAAAGCAGCTGGCCTGGCACTGGGCGCTGCTGTTCGGCATAACCGGCGCAATTGTCTGCGCATCAAAACTGGCATTTATGGGTTGGGGTATCGGGATTCGCGAGCTGGACTTTACTGGCTTTAGCGGGCACACCGCGTTATCTTCAGCTTTCTGGCCAATCCTCTTATGGCTGCTGTGCGCGCGTGCTACACCAGCTCTTCGTTTTACTGCTGTCATAGTGGGCTATGCTCTGGCCGGACTGGTTGGCTACTCCCGACTGATGGTTCACGCACATTCAACTTCTGAAGTCATTGCTGGCTTACTGCTGGGAGCCGCAGGCAGCGCAATTTTTCTACTGCTGCAACTACGCGTTCGCGCCACTCATACAGCGCGGTTATCCTTTGGCAGTCTGGCGAGCATGGTGATTATCCCGGCGCTTCTGCTGAATACGGGGGCGAAGGCGCCGACCCAATCTTTGCTGAACGAGATTGCGGTGAAGATTGGCCCACTGGAAAAACCTTTTACCCGAGCCGATCTGCATAAGCGATTTTACTGATTCAGACAAACCTGGAAAAGATGAAGGATTCAGAAAGAATCATGTCGTGTTCACATTGTATTCAATATGAAATTTATGATGAAAGTGTCAATAGCGGCGATATTTCATATCCATGAAATAAATTTGTGATGGGTTATTCTGCGCAATAATGAGCACAATGATAATCAGCCAGGATGTTTCCTAAATAAGTTTTCTGGCTAAATATTGAATTTATTAATGATAACAACAGCGTGGCATACTTCTTTTTACTATTAATTTTTGTAGTTGACTAACTATAATTACTTTGAAACTAAGTCAACACTCTTTTTGTGGTAAAAAACCAATAAAATCATAAAGTTGAGGTTATTCAGTTGCTTTGTACTGGTTCCGATTTTATGTGAAGAGCAGAAAACAATAGCGTTATCGGCAATTGGTACGTGGCGCTGGCAACGTAACTGATAATGTGAGATTACGCTCCCAATTGAGGGGGGAATCCCGTAAACTTATGGCCGCGAAATTGTTTACTTTGATGGATTAATCGCCGACTTATCGGAATCTACGATTGAATTTACAGGGAAAGAAGTGCAGTGCATTGGTAGCTGTTAAGCCAAGGGCGGTAGCGTACCTGCGACCAGGCCTTTTCTCTAGATCACATCTCATTTTATGCGACAGAAATTCCTAAAGTGGACTCCATGCAGATGATTCTCTTCGCAACCTGTATATACTAGCGAGTTGTCATCAAATCAGGACGTATTCATCTTGAAGCGGGCAGATAAACTTCGGGTATGAGGTGCGATGGAATAGCCTTCAATAACAATTTCGCATACATTGTGTACTGCAGGTAGCCTGCGAGTAGAAACGAGCTTTGGCATGGCGTTCCAATCGGCCTGCTTTCGTTTTCTCGGGCCAAAACCTGTAGACCAAACATAGCAAAGGTTGGCGTCAGAGGGCGCTGCATCTATCAGTGTTCCCCTTGTCGCGCCAGCTTGCGAAAACGGGGCTTTAAATGGATCTTGTACAATGATAAAAATTGCGCGAATCGCACTCGCATTAGGGCTGCTTACTTCTGCCAGCTCACTTGCCTATGCCTCCGGGTTAGTGATGAATGACAACGAACTGCGCAACGATCTGGCGTGGCTCTCCGATCGTGGCGTTATTCATCTCAGCCTGTCGACCTGGCCGCTGAGCCAGGAAGAGATTAACCGGGCCCTTAAGAAGGCAAAACCCTCTTACTCTTCCGAACAGGTTGTTCTGGCGCGAATCAACCAGCGCCTCGACTCTTTAAAAGCGGATTTTCGGGTGAGCGGCTATACCTCAACGGATAAGCCCGGAACGCCGCAGGGTTTTGGTCAGAATCAGCCTGCGGATAGCTCTTTATCATTAGCCTTTAATAACAGCGGCGAATGGTGGGATGTGCATCTGCAGGGTAACGTTGAAGGTGACGAGCGCATCAGCAACGGTTCACGTTTTAATGCTAACGGCGCCTATGGTGCGGTTAAGTTCTGGAACCAGTGGCTCTCATTTGGTCAGATGCCGCAGTGGTGGGGGCCGGGTTATGAAGGCAGCCTGATCCGCGGTGATGCGATGCGGCCAATGACCGGCGTTTTAATGCAGCGTGCTGAACAGGCCGCACCGGAAACCTGGTGGCTGCGCTGGATTGGTCCATGGCAGTACCAGATTTCCGCCAGCCAGATGAATCAATATACCGCCGTACCGCATACCAAAATTATCGGCGGGCGTCTGACGTTTTCTCCTTTCCAGTCCCTTGAACTGGGCGCATCGCGCATTATGCAGTGGGGCGGGGAGGGGAGACCGGAGTCGTTTAGCAGCTTCTGGGATGGCCTGACGGGCAAAGATAATACCGGTACAGTGAATGAACCGGGTAACCAGCTAGCCGGTTTTGATTTTAAATTTAAGCTAGAGCCAACGCTTGGTTGGCCGATTAGTTTCTATGGGCAGATGATTGGTGAAGATGAATCTGGCTATTTACCTTCAGCGAATATGTTCCTTGGCGGCGTCGAAGGACATCATGGTTGGGGCAAAGATGCTGTCAACTGGTATCTTGAAGCGCATGATACGCGGACGAATATGAGCCGAACCAACTATAGCTATACGCACCATATCTACAAAGATGGTTACTACCAACAAGGATATTCACTCGGCGATGCAATGGGGGGCGATGGTCAGCTCTTTGCGGGTAAAGTTGAGCTGGTGACCGAGGATAATCAACGTTGGAGCGCACGTTTAGCGTATGCGAAGGTTAACCCCGAAAATCAGACAATAAATAAGACGTTTCCTCGATCGGATACATTGAAAGGTGTGCAATTGGGGTGGAGTGGGGATGTGTATAAATCGGTGCGCCTGAACACCTCTCTCTGGTATACAGATGCAGACAATAGCGATAGCGATGACGTGGGTGCGAGCGCGGGGATAGAAATCCCATTCAATTTATAGCCTTTACGCAGCTTTGGAAATGAGCTGTTGTTCAGGAATTTAAAACTTTTGGTTTACTGATGATGTGACATTATGAAGAAAAAAATTGTTAAATTTTCGGCATTGGCATTAGCAATAGGGTTTTTATCGGGCTGTACAATTATGCCGGGTCAGGGATTGAATAGCCTTCGAAAGAATGTGGTGGAACTTCCGGACAGCGACTACGATCTGGATAAACTGGTGAATGTTTATCCCCTGACGCCAGGTCTGATAGATCAACTCCGCCCTGAACCCATCATTGCGCGTTCGAATCCTCAATTGGATAGCCTGTTAAAAAGCTATGAATATCGTATTGGCGTTGGCGACGTGCTTATGGTTACTGTGTGGGATCACCCGGAATTGACAACGCCAGCTGGTCAATATCGTAGTGCCAGTGATACGGGCAACTGGGTAAATTCTGATGGAACGATTTTCTATCCGTATATTGGTAAAGTACAAGTGGCGGGTAAGACACTAAGTCAGGTACGGCAGGAAATTGCCAGTCGGTTAACCACATACATTGAGAGTCCACAGGTTGATGTCAGCATTGCCGCGTTTCGTTCACAAAAAGTATATGTCACTGGCGAAGTAACTAATTCAGGTAAACAAGCTATTACTAATATTCCATTGACGGTGATGGATGCGATTAATGCTGCAGGCGGTTTAGCAGCGGATGCTGACTGGCGTAACGTGGTGCTGACACATAACGGTAAAGATTCTAAGATATCTCTGTATGCACTAATGCAGAAAGGCGACCTTTTACAGAACCATCTGTTATATCCTGGGGATATTCTTTTTGTTCCGCGCAACGACGACTTAAAAGTCTTTGTAATGGGTGAAGTAGGTAAACAGACTACCATGAAGATGGATCGGAGTGGTATGACTCTTGCTGAAGCATTAGGTAATGCTGAAGGGATATCACAAAGTCTGAGCGATGCTACAGGGGTATTTGTTATCCGCCAATTAAAAGGGAATAACCAAGGGAAAATCGCCAACATATATCAGCTAAATGCACAAGATGCATCGGCTATGGTCTTAGGTACAGAATTTGAGTTGCAGCCTTATGATATAGTTTTTGTAACAGCGGCACCCTTGGTTCGTTGGAATCGTGTAATTTCCCAGTTGGTACCGACTATCACGGGTGTGCATGATATGACAGAAACCGTTCGTTATATTAAAAATTGGAATTGATTATGTTTGACTCGATTCTGGTTGTTTGTACAGGCAATATTTGCCGTTCACCTATTGGTGAGCGTTTTTTACGGCGTACTTTGCCAAATAAGAAAGTAGACTCAGCAGGCACTGGCGCTTTAGTTGGTCATAGTGCTGATGAAAGCGCAATAAGGATCGCAGAAAAGCATGGCCTCTCATTAGCTGGGCATAAAGGACGTCAATTTACTTCATCACTTGGCCGACAATATGACCTGATTCTCGTAATGGAAAAATGTCATCTCGAGCAAATTGGGCGAGTTGCTCCCGAGGCAAGAGGGAAAACGATGCTCTTTGGTCAATGGCTAAACCAAAGGGAAATCCCTGATCCATACCGAAAAAGTGATGAAGCTTTTGCTTCGGTGTATCAGTTGATTGAACTTGCTGGATTACGTTGGGTCGAGAAATTGGGCGCATAATTATCAGGAACCATTGCATGTCATCAGTTAAAAATAGAGCCGTCGAGAAAGAGGCGGATGAAATCGACTTAGCACGACTGGTTGGTGAGCTTATCGACCATAAAAAGCTCATTATTTCCGTTACATCACTATTTACATTAGTTGCTCTGCTTTACGCGCTATTTTCCACTCCTATCTACCAGGCCGATGCCTTATTGCAGGTAGAACAAAAACAGGGAAATGCGATTCTAAACAGTTTGAGCCAGATGTTACCGGATAGCCAACCCCAGTCGGCGCCAGAAATAGCGTTACTACAATCGCGTATGATTTTGGGAAAAACGGTAGAGGATCTAAATTTACAGGCTAGAATAGAACAGGAGTATTTTCCTCTTTTCGGTAAAGGCTGGGCACGCTTAAGCGGTAAGCAAATGGGTAATTTAACCGTCAGTAGATTTTATTTACCTACTGATAGTAAGTCAGATATACCCGAGTTAACTCTTACAGTAAAGGATAATACACATTACAGCGTAAGTTTTAACGATAAGCAGATGTTAGGTGAGGTCGGTGTTTTACTGGATAGCAACGGTGTTTCTCTTAAGGTTGATAATATTGAAGCTGAACCGGGTGCTAAATTTAATATCTCTTATGTGAGTAAACTGAAAGCGATTACTGATTTGCAAGAGTTATTTTCAGTCATCGACCAAGGAAAAGATACAGGTATCTTAAGCCTGTCCTTAAAAGGGCCTGAACCTCAGCTGCTTGAGAAAATCCTTAATAGCATTAGTAATAATTATCTCGCGCAAAATGTTGCTCGTCAGGCTGCGCAAGATGCGAAAAGCTTGGAATTTCTGAGTGAACAGTTACCTAAAGTGCGTAATGAATTAGATACTGCTGAAGATAAGCTAAATCAATATCGTCGCCAGAAAGATTCAGTCGACCTCTCTTTAGAAGCAAAATCTGTTCTTGAACAAATAGTAAATGTTGATAATCAATTAAATGAACTGACATTTCGCGAATCTGAAATTTCGCAGTTATATACGAAAGAACATCCTACTTATAAGGCGCTGATGGAAAAGCGTAAGACGTTGCAGGATGAAAAGGAAAAACTTAATCAACGTGTTTCGGCGATGCCTAAGACGCAACAAGATATTTTACAATTAAGTAGAGATGTAGATTCAGGACAGGCGGTTTATATGCAACTTTTGAATCGTCAGCAGGAGCTAAACATTGCTAAATCTAGTGCTATTGGTAATGTCAGAATTATTGATAATGCTGTAGCTCAACCTAAACCGGTAAAACCGAAGAAGGTTATAGTTTTATTGGTTGGTATAATTTTAGGTGCAATGGTGTCCGTCGGACTGGTACTGTTGAGAGTATTTCTGCGCCGTGGAATTGAAAGTCCGGAACAGTTGGAGGAGTTGGGCATTAATGTATATGCCAGTATACCTGTTTCTGAGACCTTTGCTAAAAGAAGTATACAGCCGCTGAAACTGAAGAAAAACTCGGAGAGTGAATATCAGAGCTTCTTGGCTGTTGAAAATCCCGCCGATTTAGCAATCGAGGCTATCCGAGGCCTACGTACTAGCCTACATTTTGCGATGATGGAGGCGCGGAACAATGTTCTGATGATTTCCGGAGCTAGCCCCAATGCAGGGAAAACTTTTGTCAGTTCTAACCTTGCGGCGGTAATAGCACAGACGGGACAGAAAGTCTTGTTTATTGATACTGATATGCGCAAAGGTTATACACATAAGCTTTTTAATTTAACTAATGAGAAAGGGCTTTCCGATATACTGTCTGGCAAAGCTGAAGTCAGTACTGCAGTTAAGACAGTTCCGACAGCGGGTTTTGATTATATTTCTCGAGGGGTTGTTCCGCCAAATCCCGCAGAGTTGTTAATGCATCGTCGTTTAGGTGAGCTTCTGAATTGGGGAAGCCAGAATTATGATATTGTTATATTAGATACACCACCTATTTTAGCAGTAACGGATGCAGCTATTATAGGTCATTACGTTGGAACTACATTATTGATAGCCAGATTTGAGCAAAATACTACGAAAGAAATAGAAGTAAGTTTTAAACGGTTTGAGCAAAGTGGTGTTATGGTTAAGGGCTGCATCCTTAATGGAGTAGTAAAAAAAGCCAGCAGCTATTATGGTTATGGGTATAATCACTACGGATACTCTTATACTGACGAAAAATAATTTATATCAGCCGGTTCACTACGTTCCGGCTTATTTATTCTTTTCCAGTTAATTTTATAATCCCGTTATTAATTATTATACTCATACCAAATTTTTACATTGAGAGGAAATCATGAGGCTTCTCGGCAGGAATTTTATAGTCAGTCTGGCGCTCGCCTTATCTGATTTTATCGGTTTCATTATCTCTATTTATTTAGCTATCGCGTTAGTATCAATTACATCTAGCCAGCAAGAATATATTTTTGGAGAAGCTCAGGGATGGGTTACTTTACATTGGCTATTGGCATTTTGCTGTGTGGGATGGTATGGAGTTAGGTTGCGACATTATTTTTATAGGAAAACTTTTTGGTTTGAATTAAAAGAAATACTCAGGACGTTAGTTATTTTTGCAGTTATTGAAATTGCCGTTATTGCTTTTACAACATGGTCATACTCGCGCGCTCTATGGCTTATGACTTGGATATTTGTAATGTTTCTTGTACCTATTTTTCGTATGATAACCAAACGCATTTTGAATGTGCTCGGTTATTGGCAGCGTGATACTTGGATTGTTGGTAGCGGTGAGAATGCGCAGGAAGCGTACAAGGCTATAAGTAGTGAGCGAAATCTAGGTTTAAATATTGTTGGCTTTATTGCCAGTGAAGGAGGAAGAACTGCTGGCGAGAACGTTGATGGTATTAATGTGTTACCCAATCATATAGGCTGGTTAGCAACGATTGATAAAAAAACACAATTTATTGTAGCTGTTGAGTCAAATCAAAGCGAGATGCGTAATACTTGGTTACGTAATTTTATGATTAAAGGCTTTCGTTATGTCTCTGTCATTCCAACATTACGTGGAATGCCACTAGATAGTACCGATATGTCATTTATATTTAGTCATGAAGTTATGATTTTCCGCGTACAGCAGAATTTGGCAAAGTTTTCATCTAGGCTGATAAAACGAACGTTTGATATAGTGGGGGCACTATCAATAATTTTTTTATTATCACCCTTGCTTATATATATATCAGTTATGGTCAAAAGAGATGGTGGACCAGCGATCTATGGGCATGTTCGTGTTGGCAAAGGCGGAAAAGCCTTTAAGTGTCTAAAGTTTAGGTCTATGGTTATAAATTCTAAAGAGGTGCTAGATAAATTATTACTAGAAAATGAAGATGCACGGGACGAGTGGAATAAAACATTTAAACTTAAAAACGATCCGCGCGTGACCAAAATTGGAGCTTTTTTACGCCGTACAAGTTTAGATGAATTGCCTCAGCTATTTAATGTTCTCATGGGGCAGATGAGCTTAGTTGGTCCTCGCCCCATTATTACGGAAGAATTAAAACGTTATAATGATGAGGTTGATTATTACTTATTAAGTAAACCTGGAATGACTGGCCTATGGCAGGTTAGTGGGCGCAGCGATGTGGACTATGAAACTCGTGTATACTTAGATGCATGGTATGTAAAAAACTGGTCCATGTGGAATGATATTGCAATTTTGTTTAAAACTATAAGTGTTGTTTTGAATAAAGATGGTGCATATTAGTTTAATATAACGTTTTTATAATGAAATTAAGAAAGCTTCCTATGCGAGAATATGAAAGTTCAAATGAATATTGGATTAGCATTCTTGGAAAACAACCAATTTTTATCTTTCCAGTAAGAATGATTGGTGGCCATGAATTAATGGCGTTAGAAATTCTTAAAGCATGCATTAGTGAGGGCGTCAATGTGCGAGTTTTTATTGAACCGACAAATAATGCATTGGAAAAGAAATTGATTCAAGAGTGTGGTGTTATACCAGATAATTTAGTAAAGTTGCCTGTTAAACAACAGCGATTTGAAATTATTCAGGCAGCTTTAAATGTTAAAATAAGAAAGAAAATATGGGTTTTCTTAAAAAAACAATTAAATAGACCATACTCTTCTTTATTTTTGGTGCAAGGTGATATTGAAATAGGTAGTTTGATTACTGAAACCTTAAATAAAAATAGAATAGACTATATATCTTACTTGCCATATTTGCACTCTGCAAAAATCATGGATAAAAGATTGTGGTTTATACGTGACATTTTAGCTAATCGTATTTTGTTAAAAACTAAACATATTGTTACTATATCTGAAGTGTTCAAAGCACAGATATTAAAACGTAATGAAAATTGCGTTGTCGAAGTGTTTAGAAATCGGGTGAGAAATCTTGAGGAATTTAGGTTAAAAAGAGCTAGTACTATAGATAGTAATAAAAAAGCCAAACTTAATATAACAATAATTGGGCGTGTAAGTTTTAAACAAAAAGGGCATGATAGATTATTATCTGCTTTATCAAGATTAAATTCAAAACAGTTAGGTACGCTTGAGTTGCATGTCATCGGTGATGGTGAAGACATGGAATATTTTTCAGATCAATGCAAAAAAAAATTACCTACTTTAGAGTTATATATGCATGGCTGGTCTCAGGAACCATGGGATATTGCCTATAATACTGATTTATTACTTATTCCATCCCGCTTCGAAGGTGTACCATTAGTTATGCTCGAGGCCTTAAGTTTAGGCATACCTATTTTGGCTAGTAATCGTGACGGGATGCAAGAATATCTAACGGCGGATAGTTTGTTTGATAATGAAGCAGAACTGGCTATTTTACTTATTGACTATTTGAATTCAAAAAAATAAAGGAATAACATGAATTATTTAATTTCAATTCCGACATATAACGGTGGAAAAAAATGGGAGGAGGCAGCTGCTGCCATAAAAAAAGATATCAATGAAGATGGTAGAGTTAGGGTAATTGATTCAGGGAGTACGGATAATACTGTTCGTATAGCCAATGAATATGGTTTTGACGTATTAAATATATTAAAGTCTGAATTTAATCATGGCGGTACACGTAATCTGGCTTTTGAGAATATTGATGGTGTTGACGTAGTCATTTTCCTGACGCAAGATGCGATCCCATGTGCGGGCTTCATTAATAATATCCTCCGATGCTTTGAGGATAATCAAGTATGCTGTGCATATGGACGACAATTACCGCATAATGATGCAGATCCCATTGCTATACATGCTAGGAATTTTAATTACCCGAACATTTCACATAAGTATAGTAAAAATGATATCACCAAATACGGAATTAAAACTGTGTTTATGTCGAATTCATTTTCTGCTTATCGAGTAGATATATTTAATAAATTGGGTGGATTCCCTAGTCATACTATTTTATGTGAGGATATGTATTTCGCGGCAAAGGCTATTGAGGCAGGCTACAGTATTTGCTACATGGCTGAAGCAAATGTTCGGCATTCTCATAATTATACTGCAGTTGATGAATTTAAACGATATTTTGATATTGGTGTTTTTCATAAAAATGAACCATGGATACAGAATTTAACTGGTGGGTTGGGTGGAGAAGGGAAAAAATTTGTGCTCAGTGAGATTAATTTCGTTTTGGGGGAAAATCCACTACTAGTAATAAAGTCTGTATTTGCTACATGTATGAAACTACTTGGTTTAAAACTTGGTACATATTATTCATTTTTACCACGATATATAATAAAAAAAATGAGTATGCATAAAGGATACTGGCAAGAATAAAGGGCTAATAATGAAACTATTTGTTATATTTTTAGGTGCATTAATATGGCTCTTGCTATATGTATATGTTTGTAAGAAACATAGAAGTGCTATAAATTTCTTCACGCCTACAGCACTGACAATGTTACCGAAGTTTTATATTCTAGAGATGATGTATTTAGGGTATTTTATAAATACATACTCTGACTGGAGTTATATATATATATATATATGTTATTCTGTAGCATTTACTTCTTTTGTTTTTGGTTTCTTTTGTTCAACCACTGCGACATTGAAGGTGAAACCATTAAGCCCATCGCAATCGAAGCTAATATTTTTTGCTCTTTTATTTACTGTGTTTAGTTTTATATTTTTTTCTCCTATTTTGATTGCTTTCAAGTCATACATATTTACTCCAAGGGTGATCTATGAGAAAACTAGAACGGGCTATGGTGTATACTTTTTTACATCTATTTTATTTAGTCAATTAGCGATAATATTTCTTTTTTATACTTACAAGAAGAATAAAATAATATCACTGTTTCTAATTATATTGAACATTGTTCTTATTTATTTGCACGGAGTGAAGTCACCACTCTTTACTTTAGCTGTGAATTATTTCATTTATGGACGCTATGTCGAGAAGAAAATAATATCGTTTAGTAAGTTTTTTATTTTAGCCAGTATTTTATCAGTTGGTATCATATTTGTTTTTATGTTGACTTTTCGAGGGAGTGTAAACACAGTATTCGCGTCCATGGCGTACTATGCTGACTATACGAGAAACTATGCACTCTTAATTGATAGAGAACAATCATCATATTGGGGGCGATTATTATTTGAAAGTGAAGTTTTCGCTCGATTACCCAGAGTAATATACCCAGATAAACCTTTAGATTTTGGTTATTTGATTCTGGATAGAAAATATTTTCCCGATAGTTTTTATGATAATAAAGGAGTTCCATCATTTGGCATGGGTGAGTACTTTGCTGATTTTGGATATTTATCAGTGTTTTTCATAATGGTTTCTTTCTGGATTAAAGGTTGTTTTTTAAGAATATTTTACAATACCTTAAAAAAAGATGACAATGTATATATATATATCCCTTTTGCTTTTTTATGCGGAGCTAATTTATTGCCTCTAGGATATGGATGGATGTTTTGGGAACATTGTATTATCAGTGTCTTAATATATTTTATGTTTAAATTTTCTTTTGGCGTTAAATACAGAAGGTCATTATGATACTAAATTTAACTCGCATTGGTAAAGCTGGCACTGGAATGTGGGAATTTTCTAAAAAGTTTGCATTGATTTTGTCGAAACGGGAGCAACTTGATGCAATTATTTGCTCACATTCAAATGCTCACTTCTTTGAAAAATATGGAGTTGATGTTATTACTACTCCTGACATTGTAGCCAACACATCAAAAACTTCAAAATTAAGACCCGTTTATTGGCTGTTCTATAGTTTTTATCTTGCAGCTAGAATAAAAATAAAATATTCAAACAAACTTATAATAAGTACTACTCATCATGCATTGCCTTTTATAAAAAAGCAAGTTATAACTATACATGATATTAGGCCAAGAAAATATCCAGATTCCATTTTGCAATTAATAAATTTCAAGTATTTGATTCCCCGTAAAGCAAAAAAGATCCAACATATCTTAACTGTATCAAACACAGTTAAACGGCAGTTAGTTTCTGTATTTGGATTAGCAGAAAAGAAAATTTCAGTTGTTTATAATGCCGTTTCGGATGATTTTAATACGGTACAAGATATACCATTAAAAAGGAAAGTAGTTAAAAATGTTCTGATGGTTGGGGCTAGTTGGCCTCATAAAAATGCGCACGAATTTATCGAGAATTACTTCAAATTTGATAAAAATTTAAAACTGACAATTGTTTCTGGTATGACTCTTTATAGATCAGAACTTGAAAAAATGGTTGAAGAGTTAAATATTACAGACCGTGTTAAATTTCTTAGTAATTTAACTGACTTGGAGTTAAAAGGAATTTATGAGCAATCCGATGTTTTAGTTTATCCATCAAAAGATGAGGGGTTTGGTATACCGCCAATTGAAGCAATGGCACATGGTTTACCTGTAATTGTATCTGATATTCCTGTTTTTAGGGAAATATTATCATCTTCCGCCCTATATGCGTCACCTGAATCATATGATAGTTGGAAGGAAGCTTTTTCAATATTAAATTCAAGTAGGGATAATTACATCAATCAAGGTTATGTTACTTCACAGAAGTATAATCTAAATTTAATGGCTGACATGATAAATGATTTTTTATCAATTGCGCAATCTGCTGATGCGTCGAATCATAGTATGAGAAAAAAATGAAAAAGAAAATAATAAAAAATACAATATCCTTATATATCCGAATGATTGTTATAATGGCTGTGACATTATATACATCTCGTATTGTTTTAAAATCCTTAGGGTTTTATGATTTTGGCTTATATAATGTTATTGGTAGCATTATTATTATTTTAACTTTCATTCAAGGTATATCATCCTTAGCTACACAAAGATTCATTTCATTTTCCTTAGGGAAAAATGATTTTGATGAAGCGAAACGATATTTTAATGCAAGCGTACAAGCGCATATTGTTATTTCCTGTTTTATATTAACTATTGCTGAGGTAATTGGTCGATGGCTTGTATATGATAAATTTAATTTCCCTTCAGATAAAGTCTCTGATATGATGATAGTCTATCATATCTCTATGATAACTGTCTTTTTCCAATTAATGCAGACTCCGTTTATGTCTGCATTAATTGCTTGCGACAAAATGGAGGTATTCGCAAAAATTGGTATAGTTGATGCCTTATTAAGGCTAACATTGACAGTATTATTCTCAGTCCTTATAACCGAAAAAAAATTAATAATGTATCCTATATTCATTTGTATAGGATATGTGATTGTCTTCTTTTTGTACTGGTGGTATTCTAAATCGAGGATCGCAATACATCATATAGACCTTAATTTTATCAAAAATCTAAGTTATATTAAAAGCGTTTTTGTTTTTTCATTTTGGTCATTATTTGGCTCTTTGAGTTTGGTTTCTGTTTCCCAGGGATTTTCGTTGTTAACATATTATTTTTTCGGCCCTATCGCAAATGGTGCAGTAGCATTGGCTGAGCAGGTTTTAATGGCATTGAGTCGCGTTTCCGGAACTATTCAAACAGTATTTAATCCTCAGATTGTACAGAGTTATTCAGCAAAGAAAACACAGGAAGTTCGATCTTTGATTGATGTTTCACATACTGCTCTTTTTTTTGTCATCGCAATCACTGCTATTCCTTTGTTTTCAGAAGCTCACTATGTATTATCTGTATGGTTAACTGAATATCCTCCCTTATTACCAGATCTTGTTAAAATTATAGCTCTGTATATAATAATTGATTCCCTCTCAGGCCCTTTTGTAAGTGTGGCTTATGCAATCGGTGAATTAAAGAAATATCAGATTATAATATCTTTAATTATGTTAGGATCCCTGGCTCTGGCAATTTTGATGTATATGCATGGTTTTTCCGTAATTGAAACTGCATGTTTTAGAATTTTCTGTGCTCTTGCTGTTTTGGGATATAGAGCTCATTATGTTAGTAATAAACTAGATAAAAAAATCTTTATTTTCTTTCTAAGAAGATTTATTAAATATATGATTATATCAATCATTGCCATTTTTGTTGCTGATTTATTGACGAAATACTTTCATGAAGGTTTTATTCGTTTGTGTATGATAGTTATCATTAATTTTTTGATGGTTTCTATTATGATATTTTATATAGTTCTAAATAATGATGAAAGGCGTAATCTTTTTTCTTTTATGAGAGAAAAATATGGTTCAAAACTTTGAGGGTTTTATGAAAAAATATGGTTTAATTGTTTATGAAAATGAAATTTATAAAAATCGTAATTGGATAAATCTTGGTGACTATGTACAAAGTACGGCTGCAAAACAGTTTATCCCAAGTCATGATGCCTTTATATCTCGAGATCATATGAATTCTTATTCTGGTGATCTCGTTAAAATGATAATGAATGCTTGGTATATGGATATACCGGAAAATTTCCCTCCCTCAAAAAATATAAGTCCTTTATATGTATCTATGCATCTTAATACAACGATCTTAGATCGTTTTTTTACTAACGAGACTATCAATCATTTAAAAGCTCATGAGCCTATTGGTTGTAGAGATCTTCATACGAAAGAAATTCTCGAAAAGAAAGGTATTAAAGCTTATTATTCAGGATGTATGACCCTAACATTAGGTCATACCTACAAGCGAAAGAATATAACAGATAATGTTTATATTGTAGATCCAATGTATGATTCCATGACATTACCCGAATTAATACGGAAGCCTCTTCGATTTGGAAAACGTATATTCAACGGTAGAGCTTTTGAATTTAACCATCGTCAGAAAGTCTTGGAAAGGCACTTTGACCGCGAAATTTTAGATTCTGCACAATATATCGATCAAATAATTCCTTATGTTGACGCGCAAGATGGCTTTGAATTGGCACATAATTTCTTAGAAAAAATTAGCTCTGCAAAATTGGTTATTACTTCCAGAATTCATACTGCTTTACCGTGCCTTGCAATTGGAACTCCTGTTATTTTTATTAACGGAGGATTTAAAAATATCCTTGATAACTGTCGATTTAATGGTCTTATTGACTTTTTTAATAGGATAGATGTTGATTCTAAATGTAAATCCATAATTAACTATCCTGCAATTAATGGGAAGATATCATTTTCTAATATTCCAGAAAATAAAAATATGCATGAAGAATTTGCTGCTACATTATCAGAAACTTGTCAGAAATTTATAGCGAGTTAATGGAGCTAACCCAAGTTTTATTATTGATAAAACTTTATCTTTAGTTTAACTTGGGTTTCTATTTTGGAGGGTGTCATGTGGCATGTCAACCGAAGAAACCTCTTGAAGTTGGTGGTTGCAACTCTTGTGCAACCGCTATCTTTCTCCTCTAATTCTCAAACTATCCGTAATAAAAATTATCTTTCATATTATGGGAATAGTAGAGATGCGTTGAAAGCGTTTCTTACGTTTTCAAAAAATAATTCAGTGGAATGCTATATAGATATTGATATTTTATTGAATGATACGATTGAATTTGATTTTGATTATTCGGTCGTGAAAATTGTTTTCTTATCTACAACTTTAAAAAGCGATAGACCCAACTTGATTTTAAAGGGATTAGGTAATGGCTCATATATAAAGGATGCAAAGTTTTCAACTATTAATCAACCATGGGTTATTACTCGATGGGATAATGATTTGTGGATTACAAAACCTGATAAAGTACTTGAAACACTGACAAGAACCTCTTCGCCAGGATATTATCAACCTACTGTTAATGATCATGATATCTATGATTTTCTCAGTGATGAGCAGAAACAACAGGATATATCATCCGGTATAGTTATTAAAGATTCAAACAATGTCAAAATCGATTGTCCGTCTGGATTTTTTGTGTTGATTAGTTTTCTTAATTGTAATTTTTGCTCTGTAATAAATCCTAAAATCTTTTCAGGTGGTAAAGGTCGTTTTGGTACAATTGTTTTTAATAACCTTGCCTCCTCTAATTATGGTGTTGGTAATAAAGTTATTGGAGGGACTATTTCGTATGGTTCATTTTCTGCTATAACTTTTATAAGAAATAAAGGATATCAAGGAGGGGTTTTTAAAAATGTAAATATATTTAGAAGCGGTGAGTCAGGCATAAAAACATATCAAAATGAAATAGATGGCATATCTGCCCGCTGCTATAATCTAACTTTTGAAGATGTCGTGACCAAGCAGGCAGTATATGATGGTTTCGATTTTACATCTGATTATGGGACGGAAGAAGAAAGGAATAAGGATTTTAGTTTACATCAGTATCCATGGCATTCCCTTCCACTTGCGCACAAAATAAAAAACTTAACAGCGATAAACTGTAAGGGTACTGGCTTTTTTATTGATGGACAGTTCTCTGATATCTATAACATAAAAGCATCTGACTGTTTTAAAGATGGTGTTTATATTTCTGGTGAAAATAACAATTTTATTAATGTGCAAGTTACTAACTGTAACTTGTTAAATTTCGCCTCGGGTGTACATCAATTTAATTCACCCAATAATAATTCCATTTCATATTTGGAAGTTAATACATCCAATATAATACAAAAAGGATATGCTGTGTATTCACCTAAATCATATATAAATAAAAAAGAAGGTCAATCGCAACTCAAATCCGTTATGAAACATCAAAATTAAATATATGCCTAAATTTATCAATTGATTTTTTAGAGAGCCTTTGAGTACATTTCTTGCTAGTACATTAATTTAGCATCTATTTTTTTAAGCTATACGCTTCGGCAGTGTTCAGATACTATTATCACTACACAAGACTGCGAACGTGTCGCAGTGACCACACCTGACAGGAGTATGTAATGTCCAAGCAACAGATCGGGGTTGTCGGTATGGCAGTGATGGGGCGTAACCTTGCGCTCAACATCGAAAGCCGGGGTTATACCGTCTCCGTTTTCAACCGCTCCCGTGAAAAGACCGAAGAAGTGATTGCCGAAAATCCGGGCAAGAAACTGGTCCCACATTATACAGTGCAAGAGTTTGTTGAGTCGCTCGAAACTCCACGCCGTATCCTGTTAATGGTGAAGGCGGGCGCAGGCACTGATAGTGCCATCGACTCTCTGAAGCCTTACCTGGACAAAGGTGACATCATCATCGATGGTGGTAATACCTTCTTCCAGGATACGATTCGTCGTAATCGTGAGCTTTCTGCTGAAGGTTTTAACTTCATCGGAACCGGCGTATCCGGCGGTGAAGAAGGAGCTCTTAAAGGTCCTTCAATCATGCCTGGCGGTCAAAAAGAAGCTTATGAACTGGTAGCTCCCATTCTCAAGCAGATTGCTGCTGTCGCTGAAGACGGTGAGCCGTGTGTAACCTATATCGGTGCCGATGGCGCTGGTCATTACGTCAAAATGGTTCACAATGGTATTGAATACGGCGATATGCAGCTTATTGCAGAAGCCTACGCTTTACTGAAAGGCGGTCTGGCACTTTCTAATGAAGAGCTGGCGCAAACCTTCACCGAATGGAATGAAGGTGAGCTTAGCAGCTATCTTATTGACATTACTAAAGACATCTTCACCAAAAAGGATGAAGAGGGTAAATACCTGGTCGACGTGATCCTCGATGAGGCAGCAAACAAAGGTACCGGTAAATGGACCAGCCAGAGCTCTCTTGACCTTGGTGAACCGCTGTCACTTATCACTGAATCTGTATTCGCACGTTACATCTCTTCTCTTAAAGATCAGCGTTTGGCTGCTTCCAAAGTCCTTACCGGACCGCAGGCGAAGAGTGCAGGTGATAAAGCGGAGTTCGTTGAGAAAGTTCGCCGGGCTCTGTACCTGGGCAAAATCGTCTCTTACGCTCAAGGCTTCTCCCAGCTGCGCGCGGCTTCTGATGAATATCATTGGGATCTTAACTACGGTGAGATCGCGAAAATCTTCCGTGCTGGTTGTATCATTCGTGCTCAGTTCCTGCAAAAGATTACTGATGCCTATGAGCAGAATGCCGGCATTGCCAACCTGCTTCTGGCTCCATACTTTAAACAGATCGCTGATGATTATCAGCAAGCCCTGCGCGATGTTGTTGCATATGCTGTGCAAAATGGTATTCCGGTTCCGACGTTCTCTGCGGCCATTGCGTACTATGACAGTTATCGTTCCGCAGTCTTGCCTGCTAACCTGATTCAGGCGCAGCGTGACTATTTTGGTGCGCATACCTATAAGCGTACCGATAAAGAAGGAGTGTTCCACACCGAGTGGATGGATTAACTAGCTGACAAACAACCTGGCAAAAGCCAGGTTGTTTTTTAATTCAAAAATATCAAATCGTATTTAATTTTTTTTTGATTGTATATAATAAGTTTATTCCTTTCATGTCTATGTGGTATTTCTCTATTTGCGCTTTTAATTGAGCTTGCAAATAAAGAAGTTATTACTTCCATCACGTCACATTTAATATTTCATATTTATTAAGGATTATATCATGTTACTTCCTGTGATTATGGCGGGTGGCACCGGTAGCCGCCTGTGGCCGATGTCCCGTGAACTCTACCCCAAACAGTTTCTCCGACTGTACGGGCAGAACTCCATGTTGCAGGAAACCATCTCGCGCCTCTCCGGCCTGGATATTCATGAACCCATGGTTATCTGCAATGAAGAGCATCGCTTTCTAGTTGCTGAACAACTAAGACAGCTCAACAAGCTGTCGAAGAATATCATTCTTGAGCCGGTGGGCCGCAACACGGCCCCGGCCATCGCCCTCGCGGCACTGCAGGCCACGCAGAATGGCGATGACCCGCTGATGCTTGTCCTGGCAGCGGACCACATTATCAATAATCAGCAGGTCTTCCACGACGCCATCCGCGTTGCTGAGCAGTATGCGCATGCTGACCATCTGGTCACCTTCGGTATCGTTCCGAACACCCCGGAAACCGGCTACGGCTATATCCAGCGCGGCGATGCGCTGGGGGAAGGGGAGCATACGCCTTATCAGGTAGCCCGCTTCGTCGAGAAGCCTGACCTCGAGCGTGCGCAAGCCTATCTGGCCTCCGGGGAATATTACTGGAACAGCGGTATGTTTATGTTCCGGGCGAAAAAGTATCTCTCCGAGCTGGCAAAATTCCGCCGGGATATTCTCGAAGTCTGCACGGCTGCGGTCAATGCGGCCGATAGCGGCAGCGACTTTATCAGCATCCCGCATGGGGTGTTCAGCACCTGTCCCGACGAATCCGTTGACTATGCGGTAATGGAAAAGACCGCCGATGCGGTGGTGGTGGGGCTGGACGCGGACTGGAGTGACGTCGGCTCATGGTCAGCCCTGTGGGATGTCAGCCCCAAAGATGAGCTTGGCAACGTGCTGAACGGCGATGCCTGGGTGCACAACAGCCAGAACTGCTACATCAACAGCGACGAAAAGTTGGTGGCGGCTATCGGCGTTGAGGACTTGGTGATCGTTAGTACCAAGGATGCGGTGCTGGTGATGAATAAAAACCGCGCCCAGGATGTGAAAAAGGTCGTAGAGTACCTGAAGGCCAACCAGCGCAGCGAATATAAACGACACCGCGAAATCTACCGTCCGTGGGGCCGCAGCGACGTGGTGGTTCAGACTCCGCGCTTCAACGTTAACCGTATCACCGTCAAGCCGGGCGGGGCGTTCTCCATGCAGATGCACCATCACCGCGCCGAGCACTGGGTGATCCTCGCAGGCACGGGGCAGATAACGGTTAACGGTAAGCAGTTCCTGCTGACTGAAAATCAGTCTACCTTTATTCCCATTGGTGCCGAACACTGCCTGGAGAATCCTGGACGTATCCCACTGGAAGTGTTGGAGATCCAGTCCGGCTCCTATCTGGGCGAAGACGATATTATCCGTATTAAAGACCAGTATGGTCGTTGCTAATTTGTATTTAAGGATTAAATAGATGGCAAAATTAAACTGTTTTAAAGCTTACGATATCCGCGGCGAACTGGGTGAAGAATTAAACGAAGATATTGCCTACCGTATCGGACGTGCCTATGGCGAATTCTTGAAACCAAAAACGATAGTCGTGGGCGGTGATGTCCGTCTGACCAGCGAGTCCTTGAAGCTGGCACTGGCCAACGGGCTGATGGATGCGGGAACGGACGTTCTGGACATTGGTCTGAGCGGAACCGAAGAGATTTACTTCGCCACCTTCCACTTGGGCGTGGACGGCGGGATTGAGGTGACGGCCAGCCATAACCCGATGAACTATAATGGAATGAAGCTGGTGCGGGAGAATGCGAAACCCATCAGTGGCGACACCGGGCTGCGCGACATCCAGCGTCTGGCGGAAGAGAATCAGTTTGCGCCGGTGGACGCATCCCGTCGCGGCACCCTGCGTCAGATATCGGTGCTGCAGGAGTACGTGGACCACCTGATGGGCTACGTGAACCTGGCCAGCTTCACCCGTCCACTGAAGCTGGTGGTGAACTCCGGCAACGGCGCTGCCGGTCACGTGATTGATGAAGTGGAGAAACGTTTTGTGGCGGCAGGCGTGCCAGTGACCTTTATCAAGGTGCATCACCAGGCTGACGGCAATTTCCCGAATGGAATCCCGAACCCGCTGCTGCCGGAGTGCCGGCAGGACACCGCGGATGCGGTGCGCGAGCACGGCGCGGACATGGGGATCGCCTTTGACGGTGACTTCGACCGCTGCTTTATGTTTGATAACGATGCAGAATTTATCGAAGGCTATTATATTGTTGGTTTGCTGGCGGAAGCGTTCCTGCAAAAGCAGCCGGGCGCCCGGATTATTCACGACCCGCGCCTGACGTGGAATACGGTGGATATGGTGACCCGCAGCGGCGGCACACCGGTGATGTCGAAAACCGGGCATGCGTTTATTAAAGAGCGGATGCGTCAGGAAGATGCGATTTACGGCGGGGAAATGAGCGCACACCACTATTTCCGCGACTTCGCCTACTGCGACAGCGGGATGATCCCGTGGTTGCTGGTGGCGGAGCTACTGTGTCTGAAGAACAGCCCGCTGAAGGCGCTGGTGGCGGACCGGCAGGCGGCGTTCCCGGCGTCCGGGGAAATTAACCGCAAGCTGGAGAATGCGGCGGCGGCAATTGCGTGCATCCGTGAACGCTATGAACCGGATGCAGTGAACGTGGATACCACCGACGGCATCAGTATTGAATACCCGGAGTGGCGTTTTAACCTGCGCAGCTCGAATACTGAGCCGGTAGTGCGTCTCAATGTGGAGTCAAAAGGGGATGTAGAATTAATGAAAAACATGACATTGGAATTATTAACTCAGCTAGTCTGAAGACTGTAATTTATGATTCTAGTTAGAGCAGTTTATTTAACGCATTAAAACTCTTAATTAGTAAATTATATTTTCTATCCAGAAAGAGATAAATATGAAAGTTCTTGTCACCGGTGGCGCAGGATTTATTGGTTCTGCAGTTGTTCGTCATATCATTGAAAACACCTCCGACGAAGTACGCGTAATTGATTGCCTCACCTACGCCGGTAACCTTGAGTCCCTGGCGCCGGTTGCCGGTAATAAACGCTACTCGTTTTCTCAGACAGATATCACTGATGCCAAATCTGTGGCAGAGCAGTTCAGCGATTTCCGTCCGGATATTGTGATGCACCTGGCCGCAGAGAGTCACGTGGACCGCTCTATCGATGGACCTGCTGCCTTTATTCAGACCAACCTGATTGGAACTTTCACCCTGCTGGAAGCGGCCCGCCAGTACTGGTCAGCTCTCGATACGGCGCAGAAGCAGACTTTCCGCTTCCACCATATTTCGACTGATGAAGTCTACGGCGACCTGCACGGTACCGATGATCTGTTCACCGAAGAGACTCCGTACGCGCCAAGCAGCCCGTACTCTGCCTCCAAGGCCGGTAGCGACCATCTTGTCCGCGCCTGGAACCGCACCTATGGCCTGCCGGTGGTGGTGACCAACTGCTCCAACAACTACGGCCCGTATCACTTCCCGGAAAAACTTATTCCGCTGACCATCCTCAATGCCCTCGCTGGCAAACCGCTGCCCGTCTACGGCAACGGAGAACAGATCCGCGACTGGCTGTACGTAGAAGATCACGCCCGGGCGCTATACAAAGTGGCGACGGAAGGCCGCAGTGGTGAAACGTACAACATCGGCGGTCATAACGAGCGTAAAAACATTGATGTCGTGCGCACCATTTGCGCCATTCTCGATAAAGTGGTTGAACAGAAGCCGGGCAATATCAACCAGTTTGCCGATCTGATTACGTTTGTGAAAGACCGCCCGGGTCATGACCTGCGTTATGCCATTGATGCGGCAAAAATTCAGCGCGATTTGGGCTGGGTACCCGAAGAGACATTTGAAAGCGGAATTGAAAAAACGGTCCACTGGTACCTAAACAACACGACCTGGTGGCAGCGCGTGCTGGATGGTTCCTATGCCGGTGAACGTCTTGGCCTGAACAACTAAAAAGGAAAGAAGCATGAAAGGTATTGTACTGGCCGGCGGCTCCGGCACGCGTTTATATCCGATCACCCAGGGTGTTTCCAAGCAGCTACTGCCCATTTATGACAAACCAATGATTTACTACCCGGTTTCTGTTCTGATGCTGGCGGGAATCAAGGATATCCTGATTATCACCACGCCGGAGGATATGCCAGCATTTCAACGTCTGCTGGGTGACGGTTCTCAGTTTGGCGTGAATTTCAGCTATGCGATTCAGCCGTCGCCGGACGGTCTGGCGCAGGCCTTTATCATCGGCGAGAAGTTTATCGGTAATGATGCCTGTGCATTAGTCCTGGGCGATAACATCTACTTTGGTCAGAGCTTTGGCCGGAAACTGGATGCGGCCGCCAGCAAAACATCCGGAGCTACGGTATTCGGCTACCAGGTTCTCGATCCGGAACGTTTCGGTGTGGTGGAGTTTGATGAGAACTTTAAAGCGCTGTCGATTGAAGAGAAGCCGTTGAAGCCGAAATCTGACTGGGCGGTGACCGGACTCTATTTTTATGACACCGATGTGGTGGCAATGGCGAAGGAAGTTAAACCCTCCGCGCGTGGGGAGCTTGAGATCACCACGCTGAACCAGATGTATCTGGATCGGGGTGACCTGCAGGTTGAACTGCTGGGCCGTGGTTTTGCCTGGCTGGATACGGGAACCCACGACAGCCTGATTGAGGCCTCTCAGTTTATCCATACCATCGAGAAGCGTCAGGGGATGAAAGTAGCCTGCCTGGAAGAAATTGCTTATCGCAAGCAGTGGCTGAGCGAGGAAGGGGTGGCGGTACAGGCCGAACGGTTGAAGAAAACCGAGTACGGTGCTTACCTGAAACGTCTGCTGAATGAGCATTAATGGCTGCCGGCCATCATTGGGATATTAACGTATGAAAATTTTACTGATTGGCAAAAATGGTCAGGTGGGCTGGGAGCTGCAGCGTGCGTTGTCCACGCTGGGCGAAGTGGTTGCCGTGGACTTTTTTGATAAAACGCTGTGCGGTGATCTGACCAACCTGGAAGGGATCGCGCAGACGGTCCGTACGGTAAAACCGGATGTAGTGGTGAACGCGGCCGCCCATACGGCGGTGGACAAAGCGGAAAGCGAGCGCGAGCTTTCCGATCTGCTGAACGACCGGGGCGTGGCGGTGCTGGCAGAAGAGTCAGCGAAGCTGGGGGCGCTGATGGTGCACTACTCAACGGACTATGTGTTTGACGGCCAGGGAAGCCACTATCGTCTGGAAGATGAGGAGACCGGGCCGCTGAACGTGTATGGCGAAACCAAACGAGCCGGGGAAATCGCGCTGGAGCAGGCGAATCCGCGCCATCTTATTTTCCGTACCAGTTGGGTATATGCCACCCGCGGGGCAAACTTCGCTAAAACGATGCTGCGTCTGGCAGGTGAGAAAGAGACGCTGTCGATTATTAACGATCAGCACGGTGCGCCAACCGGCGCAGAGCTGCTGGCGGACTGTACGGCAATCGCCATTCGTGAAGAACAGCGCAACCGTGCTGTAGCCGGGACCTATCATCTGGTGGCCAGCGGGGAAACCAGCTGGGCGGAGTACGCGGAATTTGTTTTTGAGGTGGCGCGGTCGCACGGCGTAGAGCTGGCAATCAAAGCAGTAAGCGGTATCCCCACCACGGCCTACCCAACGCCGGCAAAACGTCCGCTGAACTCACGGCTGTCGAATGAGAAATTCCAGCGTGTATTTGGCGTGACGCTGCCGGACTGGCGCCAGGGCGTGGCGCGCGTGGTAACAGAAGTTCTGGGCAAGTAAACGGGCAGAAATATTATGAATATTATTAAGACAGATATCCCTGAAGTGCTGATTTTTGAGCCTCGTGTCTTCGGCGATGCGCGCGGTTTTTTCTTTGAGAGCTTCAGCAGTAAAGTATTTGATGAAGCAGTAGGGCGGAAAGTGGAGTTTGTTCAGGATAACCACTCTCAATCGCAAAAGGGCGTGCTGCGCGGACTGCACTACCAGCTTGACCCGCATGCCCAGGGCAAACTGGTTCGCTGTATTGAAGGCGAGGTGTTTGATGTGGCGGTTGATATCCGCCGTTCATCGCCAACGTTTGGTAAATGGGTGGGTGCGGTACTGAGCGCGGAAAACAAGCGTCAGCTGTGGATCCCGGAAGGGTTTGCCCATGGCTTCATGGCGTTGAGCGAAACGGTGCAGTTTGTGTACAAGGCCACGAACTATTATGCGCCGCAGTCTGAGCGGAGCATTATCTGGAACGACCCTGAGATTAATATCCAGTGGCCGGAGATTGCAGACTGTACGCTTTCTTTATCTGATAAGGATTTGCAGGCTCATACCTTAAAGACAGCTGAAGTATATAAATAAGCATAAAATATATCTTCATTTACTGTATAGGCCCTTTATAGACCTATACAGTATTTCAGGGCCCTTTGGTCTCTTGCTTGACTTACATTGTTCCTGAGAGTAGAAATATCATCAGTTTTGCTTAATTTGCGGCCATCTGCCGCCGTCCAGTTAATTGATTAAAATGTGATCGAATGAAAATTACTATTTCCGGTACCGGTTATGTTGGTTTATCGAATGGCATCCTGATCGCGCAAAACCACGAAGTGGTGGCGCTGGATATCATTCAATCCAAAGTTGATATGATTAACCAAAAAATTTCTCCGATTGTCGATAAGGAGATCAAGGAATATCTGGCGGAAAAACCGTTGAATTTTCGCGCGACAACTGACAAGCATGATGCCTATCGTGATGCAGATTATGTCATTATCGCTACGCCCACTGACTACGATCCGAAAACGAACTACTTCAATACTTCGACCGTTGAAGCCGTTATTCGTGATGTCACCGAGATTAATCCAGACGCGGTAATGATTATTAAATCCACCATTCCCGTTGGCTTTACGCGTGATATTAAAGAGCGCCTGGGCATTGATAACGTCATTTTCTCTCCTGAGTTTCTGCGTGAAGGTCGTGCGCTTTACGACAACCTGCACCCGTCTCGTATCGTCATTGGCGAACGTTCAGAACGCGCGGAGCGTTTTGCTAATCTGCTGAAAGAAGGCGCGATTAAGCAGGATATCCCGACGCTGTTTACTGACTCCACCGAAGCTGAGGCGATTAAGTTATTTGCCAATACCTACCTGGCGCTGCGCGTAGCCTACTTTAATGAACTGGACAGCTACGCTGAAAATCAGGGTCTGAACAGTAAACAGATTATCGAAGGCGTGTGTCTCGATCCGCGAATCGGCAATCACTATAACAACCCATCCTTTGGCTACGGCGGCTACTGCCTGCCGAAAGATACCAAGCAGCTGCTGGCAAACTATGAATCTGTACCGAATAACATCATCGGTGCCATAGTCGATGCTAACCGCACGCGTAAAGATTTTATCGCTGACTCCATCCTGGCGCGCAAGCCTAAGGTCGTTGGTATCTATCGCCTGATCATGAAGAGTGGCTCCGATAACTTCCGCGCTTCCTCAATTCAGGGCATCATGAAGCGTATCAAAGCCAAAGGTATCCCGGTCATTATCTACGAACCGGTTATGCAGGAAGATGAGTTCTTTAATTCGCGCGTGGTTCGCGATTTCGACGCGTTCAAACAAGAAGCTGACGTGATTGTCTCAAACCGAATGGCTGAAGAGCTGTCGGATGTCGCAGACAAAGTGTATACCCGCGATTTGTTCGGTAGTGACTAAATCCCACCTCTGGCCGGGAGATGTGCTGCCGGCCAGAATATTTCTCTCTCCTGAAGGGTTCAGCTATTCGCCTGACGAATCGTATCGCTTCTCTTCCCCGGCCCAACTCCCTAAAAAACGTGACCTCGCTTAAATTCTTCAATCGATCATCTTGTCCCAACCATTGAGGTCGGATATGTTAAATTCACCTTGTGAAGAGCTACCGTCACTGTGATGTAGACGCTGGAGATAAGCGCCGGAAGGTAAAACAGAGCCTGCTTGCAGGCTTTTGTTGTTTCTGGATCCCGGGTTCTCAGGCTTACTGCGTTGCGGTAGGGCACAGATTGATATTTACACGGGTAGGGGCGGGATCTTTCAAGGGAAGGGCGCAGGCATAGCAAACGCAAGCCATTCATGGCCATGAGAATTGCGTGCTGATGCTAAGGGTATAGTATCAGTTTAATATGACATTTTTATTTTAAAAGATATCCAATGCCAGCTGTAAAGACTATGCGTATCCCCACCGCTGGCAGTGTTTTATTCTTATATTATTATTTCCTATGCCTGTATTATAATTATATTAACTTTTCTTTTCACCACTTTCGCTTGTTAAAAGTCAGCTTGGTCTTTTTCTGATCTTTGATATAAGAAATCAGAAAATAGACTGAAACAATCAACAGGATGGCAGCAACTGCTAAGAAAATTATGTTTGCCATAATGCATACCAGAATAAAAGGAATGTTATAAATCCATTTGCCTGCGAACTAATGTATCTGCAAAAGTATGCCTTTGCCTGCTTAACATAGCCTGAATTTAAGAAAATTCCTATAAGGTGTTTGTGGTTTTTTTTTGAGAAAAGTGGAAAAAACTTTTTCATTACCGTTACGTTGAACAATAGCGCTGTGGCTGACTTTACTGGCAGACTGATGCGCTGGGGATTGATCCCTTTATAAGGTAATGCTCTTCGGTGAAAGTAATGGAAGTGGCTTAGATGAGAGTTTGTTGAAGGTTTTGTTTGCTTCGTGTTAAATCTGTGTTTAGGTATTGTGTGGTTTTTAGCGGCAGGCCATGAAAAATGACGTCTCTCAACTCGCAGCAGGATGGATAAGTTTATCCGATGACCATTTCAGATATAAAAAAGCCGCAGTAGCGTTCTGCTGCGGCTAAATCCACAATGCCTGATGTGACTACGCCTTGTAGTACGCTTTATACCAGTCAACGAAGTTCTTCACTCCCTGCCTGACCGTTGTCTGCGGTCTGAATCCCACCGCATCATACAGCGGCCTGGTATCTGCGCTGGTTTCCAGTACATCGCCCGGCTGTATTGGCATCATATTTTTCTCCGCCACCATCCCCAGAGCCTCTTCCAGAGCAGTGATGTAATCCATGAGCTCAACCGGTGAGCTATTACCGATGTTATACACCCGGTATGGCGCCGAGCTATCCGCTGGTGAGCCCGTTTCAACGGTCCAGTCCGGATTAGGCTGCGGGATAATGTCCTGCATCCTTACAACCGCCTCAACGATATCGTCAATGTAGGTGAAGTCGCGCTTCATCTTGCCGTAGTTGTAGACATCAATACTCTTACCCTCAAGCATGGCTTTCGTAAACTTGAACAGCGCCATATCCGGACGGCCCCACGGGCCGTAGACGGTAAAGAATCTCAGTCCGGTGGTTGGAATGCCATAAAGATGCGAGTAGGTATGCGCCATCAGTTCATTCGCTTTCTTGGTGGCGGCATACAGCGAAACCGGATGATCAACCGAATCCTCCGTAGAGAACGGCATTTTACGGTTCAGGCCATAGACCGAACTGGATGAGGCATAGAGCAAATGCTCAACGTTGTTGTGTCTGCAGCCTTCAAGAATGTTCAGATAACCAATCAGGTTAGCGTCAGCATAAGCGAACGGGTTTTCCAGGGAGTAGCGAACTCCTGCCTGCGCGGCGAGATGGATCACTCGGTTAAATTTCTCGTTAGCAAAAAGCCGGGCAATACCTTCACGATCCGCGAGATCGATTTTGTGAAAACTGAACAGGGGAGATTGCAGTAAATCCAGACGGGCCTGCTTAAGATTGACGTCATAATAGTCGTTCATGTTGTCGAGGCCGACAACCTTATGACCCGCCTCCAGAAGGCGCTTGCAGGTATGAAAGCCGATGAATCCTGCGGCTCCAGTTACTAAAAATTTCATATTCATCCTCTGGGGTGACTGTGTCCCGCTATCTATTCGTTGATTTTACACTGGCTTGCCGTGTGGATCACCTGCTTTACCGTTGCTGATTATGTTCATGTGTTCGCTGGGGAAGCGCTGGCGTCCGGATATCAATGGGTTTGTACTGGCGTTCTATAGTTTGAATGAAATTCATTATCTGTGCTTTATGATTAGCAAGGTAATGATTGCGTATGGTTTGATCGCGTACTCAGGATTCCCTGTTCTGCGCGGATGGTTTATGCCCCGGAGAAATAACGCAGATTAAAATTGATTTTATGTTTGAGTTTACAATTATTTCACATCGAAGGCGGGTTTTTAAGGTTTTCTTTTATAAATCAGATGGTTATTTTCTTGGTGGTGTTTTGCTTAAATTATGTTTACCACCTGAATCATTTGCAATATGAATTGATTGGCAACGTATTTTCATTTTTATTCCTATAGACCAGCGCTATAATGCTGCTGCTCATTTGCATGACCATTGTGTTGTTAGCTTAATCAGCTATCCTGTGCGCAGCATTAAATATGACACTAAACTGATTGTTGGCGTCATTTCAATCAATATTGGAGCACAGTTTGCGCTGATTCATCAGAAGATGAATGGGTAGATAACGGAGACGAAGCCCTGTGATGCATGAAAAACAGGCTTGTTGGAAGAGCGAATTGAGAAATTCCTGATGGATGAGGCAAAAGCAAACAGCGAGAGTGTGCCCCTGCTTGAATCTTTATCGTTTTCAAGCGAGCAACACCCGGTGTCACGGGCGGCCACTTTTTCGACAGCCGCTGTTTAACGTCAGGACGGCGTTGAGCCAGTGCATTGTGGTTGTGATAACCGGCGCTGGAGGTTTGACAGACAAGATAGATGAATCATTACGCAGTTTGGTTGCGACAGCCAAGGGCGGTAGCGTGATTTAAATCTATCTCATAACATGAAGGGGAGGGGGTATCTGACTGAAAAATAGCAGTTTTTACTGTTTGCCATGAAACAGCACATTAACTGGTCATCTCCAGGTCAGCATCTCACTTGTCCCAGTTCGGTATGCAAGATCTACAATGATCGGCTGCTGCCAATGCATTAAAGCGGAGACAAAACTCGGGAAAATCTTGCTTTAATCTATGTGCTTAGGTTTTCAGCTCGTATGCTCAAGTCACGGTATCTACCGGCAATCTATAAGTTCGGGCGTTAGAGCTATCGCAGCTGACGGGGGTTTAGTCAGCTACAACGCGAAATCTAAAGTGCATAACAAAATGCTTAAAATTTCGTAGAATAATTTATGAGTATAAAAATGAAGTATAATCTAGGGTATTTATTTGACCTGCTTGTTGTTATCACTAATAAAGATCTAAAGGTACGGTATAAAAGTAGCGTGTTTGGTTATTTATGGTCAATTGCCAATCCTTTGCTTTTTGCGATGATCTACTATTTTATTTTCAAATTGATCATGCGTGTTCAGATACCTAATTATACCCTTTTTCTAATAACGGGGCTGTTTCCCTGGCAGTGGTTTGCAAGCTCAGCAACAAATTCACTTTTTTCATTTATTGCTAATGCGCAAATTATTAAAAAAACTGTATTTCCGCGCTCAGTTATCCCGCTCAGTAATGTCATGATGGAAGGGTTACACTTCTTGTGTACCATTCCTGTCATCGTCGCTTTTCTTTTTGTCTACGGTATGCGTCCTTCGCTTTCGTGGCTGTGGGGAATACCGCTCATTGCTATCGGGCAGGTGATATTCACCTTTGGCATATCCATAATCTTTTCAACATTGAATCTATTTTTTAGAGATCTGGAAAGATTTGTGACTCTCGGTATTATGTTGATGTTCTACTGTACGCCCATTTTATACGCATCCGATATGATTCCGGCAAAATATAGCTGGGTTATTGACTATAACCCTCTGGCGAGTATGATTTTAAGCTGGCGCAACTTATTTATGGATGGGGTTTTAAACTATGAGCATATTTCAGTATTATATTTGACGGGTATAGTGCTGACGGTTATCGGTCTGAGTATTTTTAATAAATTAAAATATCGCTTTGCAGAGATCTTGTGATGGAACCAGTAATTGATTTTAATAATGTGACAAAAGAGTATCCACTTTACCATCATATTGGCTCAGGTATTAAAGATTTAATATTTCATCCCAAAAGAGCATTTCAATTACTGAAGGGCCGCAAATATCTTGCTATTCAGGATGTTTCTTTTACGGTCGGTAAAGGAGAGGCCGTTGCGCTCATCGGGCGAAATGGCGCAGGCAAAAGCACATCTTTGGGGCTGGTTGCCGGCGTGATAAAACCCACAAAAGGATCGGTCACCACGCGTGGGCGAGTCGCTTCAATGCTTGAGCTGGGCGGCGGCTTTCATCCAGAATTGACGGGGCGCGAGAATATTTTTCTTAATGCCACACTTCTTGGGTTACGCCGTAAAGAGGTGCAGCAGCGAATGGAGCGCATCATTGAATTTTCCGAATTAGGAGAATTTATCGATGAGCCGATCCGCGTCTATTCTAGCGGTATGCTAGCGAAGCTTGGTTTTTCTGTTATCAGTCAAGTTGAGCCTGATATTCTGATTATCGATGAAGTGCTTGCCGTCGGCGATATTTCTTTTCAGGCCAAATGTATCAAGACGATTAAAGAGTTCAAAAATCGTGGCGTGACAATATTGTTTGTTAGCCACAACATGAGTGATGTGGAAAAGATATGCGATCGGGTTGTCTGGATCGAAAATCATCGTCTGCGGGAAATCGGTTCTGCTGAAAGAATCATCGAACTTTATAAACAAGCAATGGCCTAAATCTGGTAATTAAATGAATAGTATTAAGATCTATACCTGTCATCATAAGCCGAGCGCATTCCTTAATGCATCGATTATCAAACCATTGCATGTAGGTAAAGCCAACTCCTATAATGATATCGGCTGTATTGGCGATGATACGGGAGATAATATTTCGTTTAAAAACCCTTTCTACTGTGAGTTAACAGCACATTATTGGGTTTGGAAAAATGAGACTCTTTCTGATTATGTCGGTTTTATGCATTATCGCCGACATCTGAACTTTTCCTCAGAGCAGAGCTTTCCCGAAGATAATTGGGGCGTCGTTAATTCACCTGTTATTGATGCAGAGTATGAAAACCAGTTTGGTTTAACCGACACGGCAATCCAGGATTGTATTTCAGGGTTTGACCTGCTGTTACCAAAGAAGTGGTCTGTGACCTCTGCCGGCAGTAAAAATAACCTCGATCATTATGAGAAAGGTGAGTTTTTACATATAAAGGACTATCTGGCTGCCCTGGAGGTTGTCGAAGAGCTTTATCCGGATTATAAAGCGGCTATTCAGCAGTTTAACAATGCCACAGATGGCTATTATACGAACATGTTTGTGATGCACAAAGATATGTTCGTAGATTATTCAGAATGGCTCTTCGCGATTTTGACTAATCTTGAAAGCCGCATCTCTATGAATAATTATAACGCGCAAGAAAAGCGTGTTATTGGACATATTGCTGAGCGTCTTTTTAACATTTATATTATTAAGCAGCAGCAAGACCGGGCCCTGAAAGTTAAAGAACTTCAGCGCACTTTCGTGACGAATGAGACATTCAACGGCAAGCTGGAACCGGTTTTTCCTCATGCTGCGCCGATAGTTATCAGTTTTGATGACAACTATGCCATCAGCGGTGGAGCCTTAATCAACTCCATTGTTCGCCATTCTGATAAAAACACCCATTACGATATTGTTGTGCTGGAAAATAAGGTGAGTAACCTTAACAAGCAGCGCTTACTAAAACTGGTCTCGGCACAGCAAAACTTTTCACTGCGTTTCTTTGATGTGAATGCATTCACGGAATTGAATGGCGTACATACCCGAGCGCACTTTAGCGCATCAACCTATGCTCGCTTGTTTATTCCGCAACTTTTCCGTGAATATGAGAAGGTCATTTTTATCGATTCCGATACAGTGGTGAAGGCCGATCTTGCGACTTTGCTTAATGTCGACCTCGGCACAAACCTTGTTGCCGCTGTTAAAGATATCGTGATGGAAGGCTTCGTCAAGTTTGGTGCGATGTCGGAGTCGGCAGATGGCGTGATGCCCGCCGGCGAGTATCTGCAAAAAACGCTTAAAATGACCAATCCGGATGAGTATTTCCAGGCGGGAATTATCGTTTTTAACGTTGCCCAGATGGTGCAGGAAGATACCTTCTCCGCGCTGATTAAGACGCTCAAAGAGAAGAAATACTGGTTCCTCGACCAGGACATCATGAACAAAGTCTTCTATGGCCGGGTTGAATTTTTACCGCTGGAGTGGAATGTCTATCATGGTAATGGCAATACGGATGACTTTTTCCCCAATCTCCAGTTCGCAACATATATGCGCTTTTTAAAAGCCAGAAAGAATCCGAATATGATTCACTATGCCGGGGAGAATAAACCGTGGAATACGGACAAGGTCGACTTTTATGACGATTTCCTGGAAAACGTCATCAATACGCCATGGGAAAAAGAGGCCTATTTCCGTCAGTTATCTCCGGTAAATTCATCAAGTCCTGCGCATACTGCAGGGCAAACGCCAGTTCTGCTTCAGACTAAGATCAAAAAAGCGTTGATGCCTTTCCTCAATAAATATGCTCCTGTCGGTTCACCGAGGCGTAACAAGATAACAAAATACTACTATAAAGTTAGACGCTCAATTCTTGGTTAAGGCTGCTGGAGTTATATTATGAACAGTAAAAATATTCTCATCGTCGGAGCGGGTTTTTCCGGTGTGGTTATCGCACGCCAGCTTGCTGAACAGGGTCATCACATCAGAATTATTGACCAGCGTGACCACATAGGCGGTAACTCCTATGATGCGCGCGATCCGCAAACTGACGTTATGGTTCACGTTTATGGCCCGCATATCTTTCACACCGATAATGAAACAGTGTGGAACTATGTGACTCAGCACGCTGAAATGATGCCGTATGTGAACCGTGTCAAAGCAACGGTTAATGGCCAGGTGTTCTCTCTGCCGATCAACCTGCATACCATCAACCAGTTTTTTGCGAAGACCTGTTCGCCAGATGAGGCCCGGGCGCTTATTGCCGAAAAAGGGGACAGTTCGATCCTGGAACCGAAGACCTTTGAAGAACAGGCTCTGCGTTTTATCGGCAAAGAGCTCTATGAGGCGTTCTTCAAGGGCTATACCATCAAGCAGTGGGGGATGGAGCCTTCGCAGCTTCCTGCGTCGATTCTTAAGCGTCTGCCGGTTCGTTTTAACTACGATGATAATTACTTTAACCACAGATTTCAGGGCATGCCGAAACTGGGTTATACGAAAATGATTGAGTCAATCGCCAATCATGAAAATATTACCATTGAACTTCAGCAATCCTTCAACGCGGAAGAGAGAGAACAGTACGATCACGTGTTCTATAGCGGGCCGCTGGATGCTTTTTATTCCTATCAATATGGTCGCCTGGGCTATCGTACTCTGGATTTTGAAAAATTCACCTGGCAGGGCGATTATCAGGGCTGCGCGGTAATGAATTACTGCTCGCTGGATGTTCCTTATACCCGAATCACTGAACATAAGTACTTTTCGCCCTGGGAATCCCATGAGGGATCGGTCTGTTACAAGGAATACAGCCGCGAATGTGGCGAAAAGGATATCCCTTATTATCCGATTCGTCAGATGGGGGAGATGGCTTTACTCGATAAATATTTGTCCCTCGCGGAAAATGAAAAGAATATGACGTTTGTTGGCCGCCTTGGAACCTATCGATATCTGGATATGGATGTCACTATCGCTGAAGCATTAAATACAGCTGATAAGTACTTATCCTCCCTTAGCAGTAATGAGTCTATGCCAGTATTTACGGTTTCAGTGCGATGAATTGCTCTGCATTAATAGTCACGTATAATCGTTTAGAGAAGTTAAAACTGACTATTGCCAACACGGTGAAATTAAATTTTACAGCGATCGTTGTTGTCAATAACGGGTCCACGGATGGAACCCAGGCCTGGTTAGCCACCCTTAGCGACCCGCGAGTGATTGTTCTTAATCTGCCATCCAACAGCGGTGGCGCGGGTGGCTTTAAGGCCGGGAGTCAATATTTATGCGACAACGTCGATAGCGACTGGGTTTTCTTTTACGATGATGACGCCTGGCCCGAGAGCGATGCGCTGGAAAAATTTGCCCAGCTGGATAAGGCTAACTGTCGGGTGTTCACCGCTTTGGTCAAGGATCTTCAGGGGCAACCCTGTCCGATGAACATGCCTTTTGCCAAAGTTCCGTCGTCGTTTATGGACACATTACGCTACATCAGAAATCCTGCGGCGTTTCTTCCGTCGGTTTCCCGGGCGTGTGCGGTACAGACGGTTTCCTTTGTCGGTATGATTATTCAGCGAGATGTGCTGCAAAAGCGTCTCCACAGTATTCACGACGAATTATTTTTATATTTTGACGATCTCTATTTTGGCTATCAGCTGACATTAGATGGCGAAGCTATTCGCTATTCTCCCGAGGTCATCTTTATCCACGATGTGAGTATCCAGGGGAAATGTATTGTTCCCGAATGGAAGGTTTATTATCTTTGTCGAAATCTTCTTTTGGCGAAGACAATTTTTCCGCGAGTTGCCATTTTTAGCCGTCTCTCAATCCTTTTACGGTTGATTAAATATGTATCAATATTGCCATGGCAACGCAATAAATTGTTATATTTTAAATACTTGCGTCGTGGAGTTTTCCACGGTGTAAAAGGAATCAGCGGTAAGAATCATTAAGTGGATATAGCAATGAAAAAACTGTGTTATTTCATAAACTCGGATTGGTATTTTGATTTGCACTGGATTGATCGTGCGATCGCCGCCCGAGATGCTGGTTATGAGATTCACATCATCAGTCATTTTGTCGACGGTAAAGTGCTGAATAAATTTAAAACATTCGGTTTTAAGTGTCATAATGTTCCACTTGATGCTCAATCATTTAATGCATTAACTTTCTTTCGGGCCTTTTTTGCCTCCCGAAAGCTCATTAAAGAAATTAATCCCGACCTTTTACACTGTATTACTATTAAACCCTGTCTGATCGGTGGGCTCCTGTCCAGGACAAACAACCGTCCCGTCATCGTGAGTTTTGTCGGTCTGGGTCGTGTATTTTCTGGTGATACGGGTTTTCTTAAGCTATTGCGCAATATCACCATCATGGCCTACAAATATATTGCCAGTAATAAGCGCAGTATATTTATGTTTGAGCACGATAAAGATCGTAAAAAACTGGCGGGTTTTGTTGGGATTGACTATCAGCAGACTATTGTCATCGATGGCGCGGGTATCAATCCGGAGATCTATAAATATTCTCTGGAGCAGGAGCGTGACGTTCCGGTTGTGCTGTTTGCCAGCAGAATGCTCTGGAGTAAAGGGCTCGGGGATTTAATTGAAGCCAAGAAAATCCTCGAAGCAAGAAATATTCATTTTACGCTAAACGTTGCCGGGATACTCGTTGAAAACGATAAAGATGCCATATCCCTTGCGGTGATCCAGCAATGGCATAAAGAAGGCCTGATTAACTGGTTAGGTCACAGCTCTAACGTCTGCGACTTGATCGAGGAGTCGAACATCGTGGCATTACCTTCGATCTATTCCGAAGGCGTGCCGCGTATTCTGCTAGAGGCTTCCTCGGTTGGCCGGGCCTGCATTGCCTACGATGTTGGCGGCTGCGACAGCCTGATCATTAATAACGATAATGGCATTATCGTGAAAAGTAACTCTCCGCAGGAGCTTGCCGATAAGCTTGAATTCTTGTTAGCCAATCCCAAAGCACGAGTAGAGATGGGTATCAAAGGACGGCAACGCGTTCAGGATAAGTTTTCTAGCGGTATGATCATTAGCAAGACCTTAAAGACTTATCATGATGTGGTTCAGGGATGATGTAACGCAAGAGATTACAGCTTCATGTAAATCAAACACCTCCGAAGCGGTTGCATTTTAAGCTATGTAACTGCTCAGCAAACGCATGATGAGTTTAATGATTGCGTGCCTCTTATTTTGAAGGTGATTGAATGTCTGATGAATCAAGTAACGTTATTGTATCCGTTATTATCCCTGTCCATAACGCCGCGGAGTATATTGCTGAGACGCTTACTACGGTGTTAGCCCAGTCTTTAAAAGAGATTGAGATTATCCTTGTTAACGATAGCTCAACCGATAATACTCTGGATATCGTCACTAAAATAGCCAGTGAAGATTCGCGAGTCCGGGTTATCACCAATCCGAGCAACGTCGGTGGCGGCGAATCGCGAAATATCGGCTTACGTATCGCGACCGGCGAATACATCATTTTCCTCGACGATGACGATTACGCCGATAAAGAGATGTTAAAGAGAATGTCCGACCGGGCTACGGCCCTGCAAACGGATGTTGTTATCTGCCGGTGCCAGTCAGTCGATCTGCAAACCAATACCCGCTCTCCCATGCCTTTGTCGGCGCGGGAGGATTTACTGCCTGAAAAAGAGGTCTTCTCTTCACGGGAAATTGCTGACGATTTTTTCAGAGCCTTTATATGGTGGCCATGGGATAAGCTTTTCAGACGCGAGGCTATTCTGGCATCGGGCCTGGAGTTTCAACCGCTGAGAACCACAAACGACCTGTACTTTGTGTGTTGTTTCATGCTGTTAGCAAATCGTATCTCTCTGCTTGATGAGATCTTAATCTCTCATACTATCCACCGCGCTGAGTCGCTTTCTTCCACCAGAGAAGATTCGTGGCACTGCGCGCTGCAGGCATTAACTTCGCTTCGTTTGTTTATGCAAGATCGTGATTTACTGGCGTCCAGAAGTCGTGATTTTAATAATTACGCCGTTGTTTTTCTTGAGTGGAACTTAAATACGATCTCGGGCCCTTCCTTTAACCTGCTCTTCAACGATGTGAAGTCGTTCATCTTATCTTTAGAAATCGATCGTGATGACTTTTATGATGACTTTATCAAAGCTGCGTATGGCCGGATCGTTAATCAGTCAGCGGAAGAGTATATTTTTTCTCTGAAAGACAGAGCGCTATGCGAGCTTGAACATGCACAAATGTTGAACTCAACGCTGCAGGAAGAAATGACTTCTCTTAAACAGTCGACGGTATCTCAGCGAAGTGAAATTGATGTTCTGAAGGCGCAGGTTAGCGATAAAACCACCATTATCCACGAGCTTGAACAGCGCAATACGCGTTTAGAGGACGAGTATCAAACTCAACAACAGAGATTGCTCAGCATCGAAAATGCGTACCATGAACTGACCCAGCGCTATACAGATTTGGTTTCATCTTTATCGTGGAAAATGACGAAACCATTGAGGCTAGTTAAAGAAATAACTGCACGAAAAAAGTCATGACGACGATAAACAGGTGATATCAAACAGCGCGCTGGCGATGTTGATATTGCAAGGGAGGCGTTGTGCCGCCTCCCTTTGATGACTTACTTATGCCTGCTACGCAGGTTTTCCACCACATCCGTCAAATTCAGCCCCTGATCCTGCAGCAGCACCAGCAGGTGATACATCAAATCCGACGCTTCATTCTTCAGCTCGAACTGGTCATGCACCGTTGCGGCCAGCGCGGTTTCCACGCCTTCCTCTCCCACCTTCTGCGCAATACGTTTGGTGCCGCTGGCGTACAGCTTCGCGGTATAGGAGCTCTCCGGATCGGCGTGTTTGCGTTCCGCCAGCAGCTGCTCCAGCTGATATAAGAACAGCCACTGATGGCCGGTTTCGCCAAAGCAGCTTGAGGTGCCTTTATGGCAGGTTGGGCCAATCGGATTAACCAGCGCCAGCAGGGTATCGTTATCGCAATCCGGGGTGATGCTCACCACATTGAGGAAATTGCCCGACGTTTCCCCCTTGGTCCACAGACGCTGTTTGGTCCGCGAATAAAAGGTCACTTTGCCGGTTTCTTCGGTTTTCGCCAGCGCCTCCTGATTCATATAGCCCAGCATCAGCACTTCACCAGAAGCGGCGTGCTGCACGATGACCGGCATCAGACCGTCGGTTTTTTGCCAATCCAGCTGTTCACTTAACATACCCTAATCTCCACGCCCTGTGCTGCCAGGTACGTTTTCAGTTCACCAATGTTGATAATTTGCTTGTGGAACACCGAGGCGGCCAGCGCGCCGTCGACGTTGGCGTCGCGGAAGGCTTCCAGGAAGTGCTCCATGGTGCCCGCGCCGCCGGATGCAATCAGCGGCACGCGGCACACGGCGCGGACCTTGCTTAACTGCGCCAGATCGTAGCCGTTACGCACGCCGTCCTGGTTCATCATATTGAGGACGATCTCGCCGGCCCCGCGCTTTTGCACTTCCTGCACCCAGTCCAGGGTTTCCCACTGCGTCACCCGCGTCCGGCTTTCATCGCCGGTATACTGGTTGACGTGATACTTGCCGCTCGCGGCGTCAAACCAGGTATCAATGCCCACCACAATACACTGCACGCCGAACCGATCGGCCAGGCGGGTAATCAGCGTCGGATCCGCCAGGGCAGGGGAGTTGATGGAGATTTTATCCGCGCCGAAGGAGAGGATTTGCGCCGCATCGTCCAGCGACTTAATGCCGCCGGCAACGCAGAACGGAATATCGATCACTTCCGCGACCCGCGACACCCAGCTTTTGTCCACCACGCGGCCGTCGCTGGAGGCGGTGATATCGTAGAACACCAGCTCATCCGCGCCTTCGTCGGCATAGCGTTTTGCCAGCGGGACGATATCACCGATGATTTCGTGATTACGGAACTGCACGCCTTTCACTACCTGGCCGTCGCGAACGTCGAGACAGGGGATTATCCGTTTTGCCAGCATTGAATGGCCTCCGTTACGTTGAATTTACCTTCCAGCAGCGCCCGGCCGACAATCACCCCGCGCACTCCGGTTCCGCGCAGCGCGGCGATATCATGCAGATCGCCAATGCCGCCGGAAGACTGAAACGCGACCTGCGGATAGCGGGCGCAGACTTCTTCATACAGCGAGACGTTAGACCCGGCCAGCGTCCCGTCGCGGGAAATATCGGTACACAGCACGTGCTGCAGGCCGACGGACTGATAGCTCTCCACCATCTCCTCCAGGGTTACGCCGGAGTTCTCCTGCCAGCCGCTGACCGCCACCTGCTTGCGGCCTTCCGCGTCGATCCGCACGTCAAGCGCCAGCACCAGATGCTGCGGGCCAAAACGTTTAAACCAGCCTTTCACCACTTCCGGCGACTTCACCGCCGTCGAACCCACCACCACGCGCGCCACGCCCGCTTCAAGCAGGGCGGCCACGTCTTCTTCCGTCCGCACGCCGCCGCCAACCTGCACCGGTACATTTACGCCGGCAACCAGGGTTTTCAGCAGCGGGATCTGGCGCTTCGCCGGATCTTTCGCCCCGGTCAGGTCGACCAGGTGCAGCACTTCGGCCCCCTGGGCGGCATAGGATTGCAGGCGCGGCAGCGGGTCGTTACCGTAGTCGCGCTGCTGGCCGTAATCGCCCTGATGGAGACGGACGACCGTGCCGTCAATTAAATCTAAAGCAGGAATGATCATCACATCTCCAGGAAGTTTTTCAGCAGCTGCGCCCCGGCGCTGCCGGAGCGTTCAGGGTGGAACTGGACGCCAAAGAAGTTATCTTTCTGCACCGCCGCGGTGAAGGCCTCGCCGTAGCTGCACTGGGCGATGGTATTGACGTTGACCGGCATTGCGTAGCTGTGGACGAAGTAAAAATACGCCCCGTCTTCAATGCCGCGAAACAGACGATCGCCGGCTTTGGCATACACCTGGTTCCAGCCCATATGCGGCAGCGGCAGGCCGTGATCGGTCATTTTCGGCACGTCCTGGTCGATAATGCCCAGCAGGTCGACGCCGTTGTTCTCTTCGCTGCGTTTTCCCAGCAGCTGCATACCGAGGCAAATGCCCAGCACCGGCTGGGTACAGGCTTTAATCAGTTCGATTAACTCGCGCTCGCGCAGCTGGTCCATCGCCGCCTGAGCCGTCCCCACCCCCGGCAGAAACAGCTTATCGGCGCGCAGCACCACATCCGGGTCGCGGCTGACCTGCGGCTCATAGCCGTGGCGGCTCACCGCGGATTTCACCGAATTGAGGTTGGCGCAGCCGGTATCGAGGATCACCACGTTCATCAGAGTACCCCTTTCGAAGACGGCAGCGTGTCGCCCTGGACGCGAATCGCCTGGCGTAGCGTGCGGCCGAAGGCCTTAAACAGGCTCTCTACGCGGTGGTGGTCGTTTTTGCCCTTGGTTTTCAGGTGCAGAGTGACCGCCATGGTATAGGAGAGCGAGCGGAAGAAGTGTTCCACCATCTCGGTGCTCAGATCGCCAACGCGCTGATAGGTAAAGTCGGCTTTATATTCGAGGTGCGGACGGCCGGAGATATCCAGCGCGCAGCGGGCCAGACATTCGTCCATCGGCAGCACAAAACCGAAACGGCCGATGCCGCGCTTATCGCCGAGCGCCAGCTTCAGCGCTTCGCCGAGCGCCAGCCCGGTATCTTCCACGGTGTGGTGATCGTCGATATACAGATCGCCGCCAACGTTAACCTCCAGGCGGAAGCCGCCGTGGGTAGCGATTTGGTCCAGCATATGATCGAAGAAGCCGACGCCGGTGGAGATTTTGCTGCCGCCTTCGCGGTCCAGCCACACTTTCACATCCACCTGGGTCTCTTTGGTGATGCGCTCAACGTGGGCGTAGCGGTCGCGGCGGGTTAGCTGTTCGCAAATGGTCGGCCAGTCCAGCTTTTCACGGTCATAGCGCAGGCCGATAATGCCCATGTTATCCGCCAGCTGAATGTCGGTTGCGCGGTCGCCAATCACGTAGCTGTTGGCGGTGTCCATCACCCCTTGCTCCAGCCACGGCAGCACCAGTTTGGTTTTCGGCTTGCGGCAGTCGCAGTTATCCGCCGGGAGATGCGGACAAATCAGCACCTCGTCAAAGTTGACGCCCTGCGAGGCGAAAATCTGCATCATCAGGTTGTGCGGGCCGTCGAACTCGTCCTGCGGCAGGCTGGCGGTTCCCAGCCCGTCCTGATTGGTGATCATCACCAGCTTGTACCCTTCCTGCTGCAGCTTCAGCAGGGCCGGGATCACCTGCGGCTCAAACGCCAGCTTATCGAAGCGGTCTACCTGAAAATCAACCGGTGGCTCGGAAATCAGCGTACCGTCACGGTCAATAAAGAGAAACTTCTGGGTCATACATTCTCCGCAGTCAAAGCGTCAATGACGCGCTGGCTCTCTGCACGGGTACCGATAGTGATACGCAAACAGCCGCTTAATGAAGGTTGTTTATTCTGGTCACGTAAGATAATGCCCTGATCCCACAAAGATTTAAATACCGCGCTGGAGGCGGTGATCCGCGCCAGAACGTAGTTGCTCTCGGAATCGAACACCTCTTCAACGCAGGCGATGCTGCGCAGCTGGCTGACCAGATAATCGCGTTCGGCGAGGATCTGCGCCACGCGCGCCCGCATGGCGGCAATGCCTTCCGCGCTGAGCGCCTGGGCGGCGATATCGGCCACCGGCGTCGAGAGCGGATAAGGTGCGATAACCTTCATCAGCACGTTAATCACCTCGGCGTTGGCGAGGGTAAAGCCGCAGCGCAGTCCGGCCAGGGCGAAGGCCTTGGAGAGGGTACGCAGAATCACCAGATGCGGATACTCGTTGAGCCAGGTCGCCAACGTGGCCTGCGGGCAGAACTCAATATAGGCCTCATCAGCGACCACGATGGCTTTACCGCGCGCCATCTCCAGCAGGGTGCGAAAATCTTTCGGGTTGATAATCTGCCCGGTCGGGTTATTCGGGCTGCAGACGAACACCACTTTCACGCCGTCAAGATTGGCCGCGATGCCCGGCAGATCCAGCTGCCAGTCGGCGAGGGTGGGCACCGTCCGGCAGGTCACGCCGATGGTTTCGGCGCTGACGCTGTACATGCCGTAGGTCGGCGGGCAGTAGAGCACCGCGTCCTGGCCCGGCTCACAGAAGGCGCGGATCAGCAGTTCAATGCCTTCATCGGCGCCGCGGCTGACCAGCACCTGCTCCGGCTTGACGCCTGCATACTGCGCGTAGCGTTCAATGACCGCTTTCGGCTGCGGTTCCGGATAGCGGTTCATCGTCTGCTCGGTCAGCTGGAACGCGACCGCGGTCGGGAATTCGTTGGCGTTCAGCCAGACGTCGCCTTTACCGCCCAGACGGCGAGCAGATTGATACGGCGTCAGCGCGCGGACGTTGGCGCGGGCTAAATCTTCAATGCTCATGCTTGCTCCTTAAGGGCTGCGACGCGCAGCGTAACGGCGTTTTTGTGGGCGTCCAGACGCTCGGCGGCGGCCAGAATCTCAATCGTTGAGGCGAGGGCGGCAAACCCGTCGCGCGACAGCTCCTGCACGGTCATGCGTTTCTGAAAATCCGCAAGGCCGAGGCTGGAGCAGGTGGCGGTGTAGCCGTAGGTCGGCAGCACGTGGTTGGTGCCGGAGGCGTAATCGCCGGCGGACTCCGGCGACCAGTCGCCGAGAAATACCGAACCGGCGCTGGTAATGCCGTCGACCAGTTCGCGGGCGTTGCGGGTCTGAATAATCAGGTGCTCCGGACCGTACTGATTGGAAATCTCCACGCACTGGGCGATATCGCGGGCCACGATGATGCGGCTGGCGGAGAGCGCCACGCGGGCCGTTTCCGCACGGGACAGCGCGGCCAGCTGGCGCTCAACGGCTTGCGCGACGCGGGTAGCCATCTCGCTATCCGGCGTCAGCAGGATCACCTGCGAATCCGGGCCGTGCTCCGCCTGGGAAAGCAGGTCAGAGGCGACGAAATCCGGGGTGGCTCCGCTGTCGGCGATCACCAGCACTTCCGATGGCCCGGCGGGCATATCGATAGCCGCGCCGTCAAGACGCTGGCTGACCTGGCGCTTGGCTTCGGTCACGAAGGCGTTGCCCGGGCCAAAGATTTTATCGACCTTCGCCACCGATTCGGTGCCGAAAGCCAGGGCGGCAATCGCCTGCGCGCCGCCGACGTTAAAGATATTGCGCACGCCGCACAGCTGGGCGGCATAGAGGATTTCATCGGCAATCGGCGGCGGCGAGCACAGCACCACCTGCTGGCAGCCCGCGATGCGCGCCGGCGTGGCGAGCATCAGCACCGTGGAGAACAGCGGCGCCGAGCCGCCGGGAATATATAAGCCGACGGAGGCGATAGGGCGGGTCACCTGCTGGCAGCGCACGCCCGGCAGGGTTTCCACATCGACGGCCTGCAGCCGCTGCGCGTTGTGGAAGGTTTCGATATTTTTGACCGCTACGGCCATCGCCTGCTTGAGCTCGTCGCTCAGGCGCGCGCCGGCGGCGGCAATCTCTTCGTCGCTGACCTTCAGCGCCTTGACGTCGGTTTTGTCGAACTTAGCGCTATATTCACGCAGAGCCGCATCGCCGTTGTCTTTAACGTTATTCAGGATCTCCGACACCGTCCTGCTGATGCTCTCGGAGGCGGAAATGGCCGGGCGCATTAAGAGCTGTTGCTGTTGTTCAGCGCTACAGCCGTTCCAGTCGATAATTGTGTTGAAGCTCATGGTTGTTTCCCCTGTTTATCCCGTGACCGATCCGCCGGATTACTCCATCATCTTCTCAATCGGCAGGACCAGAATGGAGCTGGCGCCCAGCGCTTTCAGTTTTTCCATGGTTTCCCAGAACAGGGTTTCGCTGCTTACCATGTGCATCGCCACGCGCTGCTTGTCACCCGCCAGCGGCAGAATGGTCGGGCGCTCGGCGCCGGGTAGCAGGGCAATCACTTCTTCCAGGCGCTCGGTCGGCGCGTGCATCATGATGTATTTTGATTCGCGGGCCTGAATCACCCCCTGAATGCGGGTCAGCAGGCGGTCGATCAGCTGCTGTTTGCTATCGGCCATCTCGCCGTCGCGCTGGATCAGGCAGGCTTTGGAGCGGAACATCACTTCCACTTCGCGCAGGCCGTTCGCTTCGAGAGTCGCGCCGGTTGATACCAGGTCGCAAATCGCGTCGGCCAGACCGGCGCGCGGGGCCACTTCAACCGAACCGTTCAGCAGGCAGGATTTGAACGAGATGCCTTTCTGGTCAAGGTAGCGCTTCAGCAGGTGCGGGTAGGAGGTGGCGATGCGTTTGCCGTTAAGCATCGCCGGGCCGTCCCAGGGTTCATCCGCCGGGGTCGCCAGCGACAGGCGGCAGCCGCCGAAGTCGAGACGGCGCAGGGTGAAGTAGCGCGGATCTTCGCCCTGAGCGCGGCGGCTCAGCAGCTCTTCCTCCAGCACGTTTTCGCCGATAATCCCCAAATCGACCACGCCGTCCATGATAAGGCCCGGAATATCGTCATCACGCACGCGCAGAATATCGATGGGCATATTTTCCGCCAGCGCGATCAGGCGCTGGGTGTGCAAATTCACTTTGATGCCGCAGCGGCTGAGTAATTCGCGTGAATCTTCGCTTAAACGCCCTGATTTCTGAATAGCTATGCGTAAACGGCTGTTGTCTAACATTCTTATTTTCCTCTGTAACCCTGTCTGAATCTGTCCGAATTCGGTCCAAAAAAAAGCCCCCGGAAGTGAATCTTCCGGGGGCTCTCTTTGCGTTCATGCACCACTGGAAGATCCAAACGTCTTCCAGCACACATCGCCTGAAAGACTAGTCAGGATGATGGTGATGATGGTGGTTTTTAAATTGAACGCTGTTCATAAAATTCTCTGTGAATGACTATGCATTTGATGCCTTTTAACCTAAACCACTTCACTCGCATAAAGCAAGGGCTTTTTTCTATCATTAATTGATTTCATATTGACCTAAGAAATTGTCAGCTGCCGCCGGCTGGCGTAGCCTTAAGTCAACACAGCGAAAATTCAGGAGCAAGGGGATGAAAAAGGTCGCAATTGTAGGTTTAGGATGGCTGGGTATGCCGCTTGCGCTGTCGTTGATGTCGCGGGGATGGCAGGTGACCGGCAGTAAGACCACGCAGGATGGCGTCGAGGCGGCGCGGATGTGCGGCATCGACGGCTATCCGCTGCGTCTGGAGCCGCAGCTGGTCTGCGACACCGAAGATCTGGATGCCTTAATGAACGTTGACGCGCTGGTCATTACCTTACCGGCGCGGCGAACCGGACCGGGAGAGGACTTTTATCTTCAGGCGGTACAGGAGATCGTCGATACCGCGCTGGCGCATCACGTGCCGCGCATCATATTCACCAGCTCGACGTCGGTTTACGGCAACGCCAGCGGCACGCTGAAAGAAAATTCGCCCCGCAACCCGCAAACCGCCAGCGGGCGGGTGCTGAAAGAGCTGGAGGACTGGCTGCATAACCTTCCCGGCACCTCGGTGGACATTCTGCGCCTCGCCGGGCTGGTGGGGCCGTCCCGTCATCCGGGGCGCTTTTTTGCCGGAAAATCCGCGCCGGACGGCCAGCACGGCGTCAATCTGGTGCATCTTCAGGATGTGATTGCCGCGATCGAACTGTTACTGCAGGCTCCGAAAGGCGGGCGCATCTATAATATATGTGCGCCTAAGCATCCCGCGCGCGGCGTCTTTTATCCGCAGATGGCCCGCGAGCTTGGGCTTCCCGTCCCCGTATTCTCTGATAACCCGGAGAACGGTAGCGGCAAGATCGTGGATGGCAGCCGTATTTGCAACGAACTGGGGTTTGAGTACCAGTACCCCGACCCGCTGGTCATGCCGATGGAGTAATGCGCCAGCGGTGAATCGCGTACCGTAAGGGGGTAGCGATGAAACCACTGCTGGATGTGCTCGTCATTCTTGATGCCCTCGACAAAGAGGGCAGTTTTGCCGCCGCCTCGGCGAAGCTCTATAAAACGCCGTCGGCGCTGAGCTACACCATTCATAAGCTGGAAAGCGATCTCAATATTCAACTGCTTGACCGCAGCGGCCACCGGGCGCGCTTTACCCGTACCGGGCAGATGCTGCTGGAAAAGGGGCGCGAGGTGCTGCACACCGCCCGTGAACTGGAAAAGCAGGCCGTCAGGCTGCATCAGGGCTGGGAAAATACGCTGATACTCAACGTCGACGCCACCTTTCCGTTCCCGCTGCTGGCCCCGTCGATCGCGGCGTTTTATCGCCAGCATCACGCCACCCGCCTTGAATTCCGCCGCGATACCCCAGGCGCAAACTGGCAGATGCTGATGGAAGGGCGGGCGGATCTTCTGCTCGGCGTACTGGGCGACCCGCCGGCGCTCAGCGGCTGCGGCGCTGTTCTGCTGGGAGAGGTGGCGCAGGCGTTTGTTGTTGCGCCCCGGCATCCGCTTGCGCAGATTGCCGGCCCGCTGGGCTGGCGGACGTTGCGCCGTCATCGGGCGATTGTGGCCGACAGCGCTTGGCCGCAGATTGACGCTCAGGACAGCCTGGCGGTATTCGATCTTTCCGCCCGGCTGACGCTGCTGTGCGCCGGACTGGGATGGGGCTATTTGCCGCTATTTCAGGTACAGCCTTTCATCGCCCGCGGCGAGCTACAAATATTAAAAACGACGGTGCCTGAACCGGTCAATCGCGCGTGGATTGGCTGGAATGAAGATATTTGCGGGCAGGCGGGCGAGTGGTGGCGAAAGGAGATATTAGCAAATAGTGCTATCCATCAGGTCTATAATACTAAAATCGTATGAATATTAATCTGTTAGAGAATCGTCGTGATTATTAAGGCTTGTAACATCTTGTCATCGTGCCAGTAGTTGTTGCAAAATACGCGTCCTGAAAATCAGAAACTGGCCGACGCTTTTTTAAAGTGTCGGTTATTTTTTTGGTTGAAAGACACATCATTCAATACCAAGAGGCCGGGCTTCGTACCGGATAGATATTTACTAAAAACCGACAGTGGTTGTCGCTGAGGAATACAAAGAAATGGGGCAATTTTTTGCTTACGCGCTGGCGTTCACCGTAAAAGGGGATAACTATGTCGCATAACGCTACTCCAAAAACCTCTCGCGTGGAATTACGTAAAACGCTTACGTTGATTCCGGTTGTCATGATGGGCCTGGCCTATATGCAGCCGATGACGCTGTTCGATACGTTTGGTATCGTCTCTGGATTGACTGATGGTCACGTTGCGACGGCTTACGCCTTCGCGCTGATCGCCATTCTTTTCACGGCGCTGAGCTACGGTAAACTGGTTCGCCGTTTCCCGTCGGCGGGTTCCGCTTACACCTACGCGCAGAAATCCATTAGCCCGGCCGTTGGCTTTATGGTTGGCTGGTCATCGCTGCTGGACTACCTGTTCATGCCGATGATCAACATTCTGCTGGCGAAAATTTACTTTGAAGCGCTGGTGCCTTCTATTCCATCGTGGATCTTCGTTGTCGCGCTGGTGGCCTTTATGACCATCTCTAACCTGCGCAGCATCAAGACCGTGGCGAACTTCAACACCCTGATCGTTATCCTGCAGATGGGCATCGTGGCGGTGATTGTTGGCCTGATTATCTACGGCGTTATGCACGGTGAAGGCGCGGGCACGCTGACCAGCACCCGTCCGTTCTGGTCTGAAGGCGCGCACGTGGTGCCGATGATTACCGGCGCGACCATCCTGTGCTTCTCGTTCCTCGGCTTCGACGGTATCTCTTCGCTGTCTGAAGAGACCAAAGACGCGGAGCGCGTGATCCCGAAGGCTATCTTCCTGACCGCGTTGATTGGCGGCCTGATCTTTATCGGCGCTTCCTACTTTCTGCAGCTGTACTTCCCGGATATCTCGCGCTTTAAGGATCCGGACGCATCGCAGCCTGAAATCATGCTGTACGTGGCGGGCAAAACCTTCCAGTGGGGCGTGCTGATTTTCTCCAGCGTTACCGTACTGGCGTCCGGCATGGCCGCGCACGCGGGCGTTTCCCGTCTGATGTACGTGATGGGCCGCGACGGCGTGTTCCCGACGCGTTTCTTCGGCTACGTGCATCCGAAATGGCGGACTCCGGCGTGGAACGTACTGCTGGTTGGCGCGATTGCCCTGCTGGCGATTAAATTCGACCTCGTCACGGCGACAGCGTTGATTAACTTCGGCGCGCTGGTGGCATTCACCTTCGTTAACCTGTCGGTGATCTCCCAGTTCTGGATCCGTGAAAAGCGCAACAAAACGCTGAAAGACCACTTCAACTATCTGATTCTGCCGGTGTGCGGCGCGCTGACCGTCGGCGCACTGTGGATCAACCTCGAAGAGAGCTCCATGGTTCTCGGCCTGATCTGGGGCGGTATTGGTCTGGTCTACCTGGCCTGCGTGACCAAAAGCTTCCGCAACCCGGTACCGCAGTACGAAGACGTCGCGTAATCACGTTTGAGATGTGAAAAGCCGGAGGGAAACCTCCGGCTTTTTTGTTTGCAGTCCCCCTTCGGGTAACCGCTACTCAAAACAGGCGCTGCGCTCCCGGCACTCGTCGCAGCTTGGCGACCGGCAGATAACTTCCCCCTGCTGCAGCAAACAGCGCTGACGATAAAAGAACTTTTTCCAGCGCATATTGTGTTCGTTCATCGCCACCAGCTGCGGAAAGCAGTCGAGCATCAGCAGGCGCAGTTCGGCGCGCGACGCAAGGCCCAGATCCTGCCAGAGATGGTTAAACGCCAGCGAAACCTCGGCGATAATCTGCGCCATCGGCCCGGCCTCCTGCTGCATCCAGCCCGCCAGCCATGCGCCCAGCTGCTGGCGCTCCTCTTCGCGGGTGGCGTTGAGCTCCGCCATCAGGCGGCGGCGGGTGAGCGTCTCGCCGTCCAGCGGCGTTTCAGCCTCGCCCAACCGCCGGCGCAGCGCCTGCCAGTCGCGCGGGCTAAGACCCATGCGCAGAGGAAAGCTGCCTTGACCCGCGTGGTACAGCAGCCATAAGCGCCGCAGCCATTCGAGCGGCGGCATCAGGCGACCCCCTTATGCGGCAACGCGGCAGGCCAGCTCCCCCGACGCTGTTGCCACCACGCGGGCAGCACTTCGGAGACCGGCCGCCATGCGCCGTCAACGCACGGTTCAATGCCTTCCTGTTCCAGCATTTGCCACGGCGTATGGCCGATACGCACGCAGAATACGGCTTTAACGTCCGCCAGCAGTTCGAGGATCGCCGCGAACCGGGCCGCGTTATCCTGCGGCTCGCACTCTTCGCGCCCCTGACAATATTTGGGCGTAAACCGTTCGTTGACCAGCACCATGCCGGCGGCCGAGAGGCTGTAGATAGAGAACCGGTCGGTGTGGCCAAAGTGGCAATCAATCACGTCCCCGCGGCTTGACGCCACGGCGACCAGGCAGGCGTCATCGGCTTCAGATTCGCCGCGGGTCGCAATGCTGGCATGCAGCTGCGCGCGCTGGTGGAGGATCGGCAGCCAGGCCGGGAGGCTCTCCGGGGCCGGAAGCTGGGTAAACTGTTGGCTGCGGTCTTCGCCAAGCATCCCGATGGCGTCGGCGCGGCACTGGTGGCAGTGGGTCATCTGCGGCATCACTTCTCCGCACCGGCTGCGGGTGGCGGCGAGCGTCTCTGCGTCCGGCTCCGGCTGGCCGTTGAGGCCAAACACCGTGCCGTGCTCCGGCCTGGCGATCAGCGGCATAATATTATGGATAAACGCGCCGCTGGCCCGCAGCGCGCGGCTCACGTCGGCCATGCCGCTATCGTTGATGCCGGGGATCAGCACCGAATTTATTTTCACCAGCACGCCCTGGGCGGTCAGCCTGCGCACGCCCTCCAGCTGACGGGCAATCAGAATCTCTCCCGCTTCGCGTCCGCTGTAGCGCTCGCCGTCCAGCCATAGCCAGGCGTAGATTTGCGCGGCAATCTCCGCGTCGAGGGTGTTAATGGTGACCGTGACGTGGTCAACGCCGACATCCAGCAGGCGGTCCACCGCGTCTGGCAGCATCAGTCCGTTGGTCGACAGGCATAATTTCAGGTCCGGCAGCTGTTCGCGGATCAGCGCCAGGGTGCGAAAGGTGCGGGCGATATTGGCGAGCGGATCGCCGGGCCCGGCGATGCCCACCACCGAAAGCTGCGGGATCGCCTGCGCGACCTGACGCACTTTCACGACCGCCTGTTCAGGCGTCAGCAGCGTTGACGATACCCCGGGGCGGGACTCGTTGCTGCAATCGAATTTGCGATTACAGTAGTTGCACTGCAAATTGCAGGCGGGCGCGACGGGCAGATGCATCCGCGCGAAACGGTGATGCCCATTGCGAGAGTAGCAGGGGTGCGCGGCAGCTTTATCGGCCACAAGCGGCGTCAGGGCGCTGTCATCCGCCGGGCGGCAGGATTTGCCGCCAGAAAAAGAGGAGCAGGAAGTCATGGTCGTACCTTCGTGGTTGGGCGATACCTTCCTGCTGCAAATGCTATACCAGAGGGGTTTTTTGCAATGCTATGAAAAATAAACGCTTTAGCTGACAGCCGGCCAGGTAAAATTGTCGCAATTCCGCCGCGCTGGCGACAATGTCCTGAATCTCACATAACGCTTCACAGTCGCGGCATGGTGATATCCATGATCTGAATGCGATACGCCACCTGACGCGGCGTCATCCCGAGCAGCCGCGCCGCTTTGGCCTGCACCCAGCCCGCTTTTTCCAGGGCGGCAATCAGCCGCTGGCGCTCGTCGAGGCTGTTGTCGAGCCAGCCATCTTCCGTCTGGCCGCCGTTGGGCAGCGCTTTCGGCGGGTTATCGCGATGGTTGAACAGAATCACGTCCCGGTCGATCAGGCCGCTTTCCGACATCACCGCCGAACGTTCGAGACAGTTTTCCAGTTCGCGGACGTTTCCCGGCCAGCTGTACTCCATCAGCAGGCGAATTGCCCCATCGCTGATGCGCAGCGTTCGCCCCTGGCTGTGGGCGATTTTTCGTACCAGGAAATGCGCCAGTTCGGCGATATCCTCCTGGCGCTCGCGCAGCGGCGGCAGCGCGATAGGCATCACGTTCAGGCGGTAGTAAAGGTCTTCGCGGAAATGCCCCAGCCGTACCTCCTCTTCCAGGTGGCGGTTGGTCGCCGCGATGATGCGTACGTTGACGCGCAGGGTTTCATCGCCGCCGACGCGCTCCATCTCTCCTTCTTGCAGAATTCGCAGCAGCTTGGCCTGAAACGAGGCGCTGCTTTCGCCGATCTCATCGAGGAATAAGGTGCCGCCGTCCGCCAGCTCAAAGCGGCCTTTCCGCTGGCGCACCGCGCCGGTAAACGCGCCTTTCTCATGGCCGAACAGCTCGCTCTCCAGCAGATTGTCCGGCAGCGCCGCGCAGTTAAATTTGACGAATGCGGCGGCGGCGCGTGGGGAATTATGATGAATGGCGTTGGCGATCAGCTCTTTCCCGGTGCCGCTCTCGCCGCGTACCAGCACCGTGGTATCCCAGCGGGAGACCTGACGGATAATGTCCATAATCTGCCGCATCGCCGGGCTTTTGCCGACCATATTCTCCAGGCCGAAACCGCGCGAAGGGGTACACGCCCGCGGGCGCTCTATTCTGGGGCTCTGCTGCGGCGGCTGCGCGGCGGAGGTGGGCAGGATCATCAGGCGAATCGTCTGGGCGATCAGATTGGCGACGGTTTCGAGAAAGCGCGTGCAGGCGGGCAGCCGCTCTTCCTGACGCGCCATCGGCTGCGCCGCCAGTACGCCGATGGGCCGGGAATGGGGGCCCATTAGCGGAACGGCGATAAACGGCAGGTCGTAGTCGTACAGGCTCAGACGATCGAGAAAGCGCTGGTCATCGGCGACGCGCGGCAGTACCAGCGACTGGCCCTGCGCCAGTACGGTACCGACCAATCCTTCCCCCGGCCGGTAGCGAATTTGCGTACTGCCGGGCAGCGTCTGGTTTTCCGTTTGCTGCAGTGCTTCGATGCTCAGGATCTCCTGCTGGCTGTCGTACAGGCAAATCATCCCGTGCTGCATAAACGCATCGTTATGTAAAACGCTCAGCACCTCCTGCAGGGTTTTGCTCGCTTCGGTAGCGCGGCTCAGCACCACGCTTATCCGCTGCATGGCGGTAAACTGTTGGGAGAGATCGAAGCGCCTGACGGTAGTGTCCGAATCGGATTTATGGATCATTGCTCACCTCCGGTCAGGGTATCAAAGAGCGGGAATCGCAGAACGAGGCTGGTGCCTCCCTGCGGGCGCGAAGCCAGTTCAATCGCGCCGCGGTGGTAGGCGACCAGCGTTTGGATCAGCCGCAGCTCCATCCCTTTGCCGGGAGAGTTTAAGGCATCGGGGGAGTGGGCGTAGCGCACCTGCAGCAGCGGGACATTGTCGTTGAGATACAGCGAGAGCCAGCCCTCGTCCTCTTCGGCATAAAGCTCGATCTCCAGCGGTACGGAGGGCAGCTCGGCGGCGAGGGCCAGCGTCCGATCGAGCCATAAACTTAAGCAGGCCAGCATCTGGGTACGCTGGCCGAAGCCGACCAGATGCGGTGATGCCATGTCCACCTGCAGCCGCGCGCGATCGTCAAAGCGGGTGCGGTAAAGGGCGTACAGGTCGTCAAAAAAGGGCTGAAGCGGCCAGACGGCATTGCTTTCCAGCTCAAGAGAAGGTCGGCAGCGCTGCAGGCGCGCCATAGCCTCTTCACCTTCGCGCCACGCCGCATCCAGCGCCACGTTGCCGCTGCCTTCGCCGTTCAGCCGGCGGGCCGCCGCCAGCATGTTGATTGGGCAATTAAGCTGAATCAGCGCCGCGTCCAGCGACTCGCGAATCGCGGCCAACAGCTTACCGGCAGTCATCTGCTGTTTCAGACGGTCGAGCCGGCCCTGTTCCTGCTGCTGGCGCTGCTGGGTGCAGTCGGCGATCACCACCAGCGTGCGCGCCGGGGCGCTGTCGACAAAATAGCGGCTGGCTTCTTCGCTTACGCCGGGCAGCCCCCAGCAGGTCACCGACAGCCAGCGGACCGCGCCGCGAACCACCACCGGCAGGATTTGCTCCGCGCCGGGCCCCATTTTGCGCGGTGAAATCTGGAGCTCGACCAGCAGCTCTTTTCCGCCGCAGTCCGCGCAGAACGTTTTGTAGGCGAGATTATCCATCACCACCCGATCCTGCTCATCCACCACGACCACTGCGGCGGGGATGTTGTTGAGCACCGCCTCCATCAGCGTCATATGATTGCGCAGCCGCTGTTCCAGGGTATAGCTGACGCTGATATCCCGCTGCATCGCCAGATAATGCTCCAGCTCGCCCTGCGGATTCAGCACCGGCGTGATGTCGATATCCACCAGATACAGGCCGCCGTCGCGGCGCTGATTAATCAGCTGACCGCGCCACGGCTGGCGCTGGAGCAGGGTTTGCCACATCTCCTGGTAAATCTCGCGCGGCGTCTGGCTGCTGGCCAGCAGGCGCGGGTTTTGATTGAGCAATTGCGCCAGCGAGTATCCAGTCTGGCGGCAAAACGCCGGGTTGGCGTAGATAATATTCGCCCGGGCATCGGTGAGGGAAATCGCTACCGATGCCTGTTCGACCATCGTAAAAAATAGCCCCGGATGTTGTTGAGTCAGCGCACCGGCAATCGCCTCGGGTACGGCGTTATCGAGCATCATATTCAGGGTCATCGCAAACTCCTGTGTCGCAGTTATGACAAATTGTCCGACACCATGACAGGGATGCCGCGGTGTTTTCCGAACGGTGATAACCATGCAAACCGTGCGCCCTTATCGGCGTGATGAGCAGAAACATTGATCCGGTACGGGAAAAGCAGGCGCTTTTTGCATTTTAAGCGCCCCGCCAGCCCCGCCGCGCGCGGCGGGAGGGGGCTGAAGCGATCGTTTTGGGGCAAGGATGGGCCGCGGTAGTGCAAAGAAACCTGGCACAGCCTTCGCAATACCCCTGCGAGAACGCGTGTTTTCAACCCCCTTTTCCGACAGGAGCGCAACATGGCGAACATTGGTATTTTCTTTGGCACCGATACCGGTAAAACCCGCAAAATCGCGAAAATGATCCACAAGCAGCTGGGTGAGCTGGCGGATGCCCCGGTTAACATTAACCGCACGACGCTGGACGACTTTATGGCCTATCCGGTGCTGCTGCTGGGCACGCCGACGCTCGGTGACGGCCAGCTGCCGGGGCTGGAGGCCGGATGCGAAAGCGAATCATGGAGCGAATTTATCAGCGGCCTCGACGACGCCAGCCTGAAAGGGAAAACCGTGGCGCTGTTCGGCCTCGGCGATCAGAGAGGCTATCCGGACAACTTCGTTAGCGGGATGCGCCCGCTGTTCGACGCCCTGAGCGCGCGCGGCGCGCAGATGATTGGCAGCTGGCCAAATGAGGGTTATGAATTCAGCGCCTCTGCGGCGCTGGAAGGCGAACGCTTTATTGGGCTGGTGCTGGATCAGGATAACCAGTTCGACCAGACCGAAGCGCGTCTGGCGAGCTGGCTTGAGGAGATTAAACGCAGCGTGCTGTAGGCGTTAACGGGTAGCCGCCGAGGCTACCCGCACAGTCCCGGCTGACGGGAGATCATCTGTTCCAGCCACTGGCGCTGATGGCGCTGCTGGCTCTGCTGCCAAAGATAATCACGCGCGCTCTCCAGCGCCTGCTGCGGCTCCATGGGCGCGGCGGGGCGAATCGCTTCGCACCATAAAAGATGCCACCCCAGCTCGCTGGCGATGGGAAGGCTTAGCGCGTTTTCCGCCAGTGAAAACAGCGCGGTCTCGAGCTGCGGATAGAGCAGGCCGCGGCTAATCCAGCCTAAACGACCCTCTTCCAGGGCGCTTGGGCAGTGGGAATGGCGCTGGGCCAGCGGAGCGAAAGCGTCCCGGAAGGCGTTGATTTGTCGGTACAGACCGAGGATCCGCTGGTGCACGGCTTCGCGGTCGCCATCGACCGTCAGCAGCAGGTGGCGGGTCAGACGCTGTTCCGGGCGCATAAACTGCGTCTGGTGGCGCAGATACCACGCCTGTACCGTGGAGAGGTCCGGCTGCGGCGCCTGGCGGGCGATATCGGCAAAGGCGAGTTCCAGCCGGGCGTGATGGCGCACGATGGCAGCGCGCTCGGGCTGAGTAAAATCCCCCTCGTCGAGCCAGATGGCAAGGGAGGCGGCGATATTCTCCAGCAACGCCGCCGGAACATCGCCTTCAGGGACCCGCGCGACGATCGTCTGCTCCATATGGCACTGGCGTTGCCAGGCCTGTTCAAAAGCCGGCGTATCGGCCGGATCCAGGGCCGCCGGATCGCGATTCCAGCGGCTGCGCGCCAGCCGCTGCCCGGCAAAACGTTGCCATGGTTTCATTCTTCTCTCTCCTCTGCAAGGGCGATGGCCTGCGCCGGGACTCTGAACCAGCGGCCGCTAAAATCGACGGTGTAGCTGTCGCCGAACTCTCCCCGATCGGTAGCCTCAATGCGTCCCCGCTGGCCGGCGCTCACGACCACATCGCCGTTGACCGCGAGCGCCATCTGGCAGGTCACGCTATCCCCGTATTGCAAGTTTCCTGCCAGCCACGGCTGGGTGATGGGGATCAGCTCCTGTTCGCGGCAGCCGATGATCCGATCGGTTTCCGGAAAGTGGATCTGGTAGATAATTTGATCCTGCAAAAAAACGCCCCAGTCGCGCACAAAGCCGGTGCTGCCGCGCCTGACCAGCAGCGCGCCGGGAGCGAAGCCCGCCACGGTGCCGTCGTTACGAATTGCGCGTACAACGCGGACCTCTTCGCTAAAGGTGAATTTCGGTCTCATGTTCCGCTCTCCTGAAACTGTTGCTGATAGCTCTCCGCGAGCAGTCTTCGCGCCAGCAGCCAGGGCGCGCGATCGTTATCCTCGAGCCGGTTTTGCAGCGGCACCTCGGCGCGGAGTTTGCGATGAAACGTTGCCAGCACCGGCAGGCTGCAGCGGCCAAGCAGCTCGGGCTGATAGGGGACGGCGAAAAACTGGAAAAAGGATTCGGCGGAGCGAAGTTCGTCCACGCCGGGAATTTGATAAAACCACTCCATCATTACCCCCTCGCCCGCAGGGCGGATTCACCGCACAGCTCATCGTAGATAGCCACCAGCTCGTAATCTTTCGGGCTGCGCTTCCAGTTCTCGGCGAAGCGGCGGATGGCGGGCAGCAGCTGGTTAATCTGCGCGGCGTTGAGGTGATAGCCCATCTGGTCAAAAACGCCGTTGACCGCCTGACGTCCGGAGTGTTTGCCTAGCACCAGCCGATAGCTGCGGCCCATCAGGGAAGGGGCGATGGACTGGTAACTCTCGCTGTCGCGCAGCAGCGCCGCCACGTGGACACCTGACTCATGGGTAAACACCAGCTCGCCGACCAGCGGCTGCTGCGGGTCGATGGCGCGCTGGGCGGCTTCCGCGACCCTCTGACAGAGCGCGGGCAGTGCCGAAAAATGCACGCCGGTCTCCACGCCCAGGCAGCGTTCAAGGCCCAGCGCGACGGTTTCCAGCGCCGCGTTGCCCGCCCGCTCGCCGAGGCCGAGGATCGTCGTATTCACGCTGGTGGCCCCGGCGCTTACCGCCGCCAGCGTATTGGCGGTGGCCATACCCAGGTCGTTGTGGGCGTGCATTTCGATTTCCCCGGACCAGACTTCGCGCAGGGCCGAGATTTGCGCCGCGGTGGTGAGAGGGTCGAGCAGGCCGACCGTATCGGCATAGCGCAGGCGGGCGGCGGCGCACTGCTGCGCGACCCCGGCGATAGCGCGCAGGGTCTGGCTGCTGGCCCGCGAGGCGTCCTCGCAGCCGATGCATACCTTCAGGCCGAGGCTATGCGCAAGATGGATAAACATCGCCAGCCGCTCCAGCAGCACCGTCAGCGGCTCGCGCAGTTTGTACTGCCGCAGCTTGTCCGAAGCCGGAATCGAAATATCCACCCAGTCAACGCCCAGATCGGCGCTCTGGCGGATTTCCAGCGCGTTCATCCGGCACCAGGTCATCAGGGTCGCGTCGGGCAGCTGGCGACGCACCAGCTGGATCCGCGCGATCTCCTCGTCCCCCATCGCCGGGGTGCCGACCTCCATCGCCGTAATCCCTGCGGCGTAAAGCGCCTCGGCAATGGCGACCTTTTCGCTGGTGCGAAAGGCGACGCCGGGGCTCTGTTCGCCGTCGCGCAGGGTGGTATCGTTAATCAGCACGCGTCCCATAAGCTACCTCCGCCTTAGCCGTAAACCGGCGTGAAGACGGCGTCCGCCGGGCGCGGCTTGCCGTTGTGCCAGTAGGGCGACAGCGCGCGCAGCCGCTCGATAATCGGCGGCAGCGCGGTGACGACGTAATCGATCTCTTTCTCCCGGGTGTAGCGCGAGAGGGAAAAGCGGATGGTGCCGTGGGCGGCGGTATAGGGGATATTCATCGCCCGCATCACGTGGGAGGGTTCCAGCGAGCCTGAGGTGCAGGCGCTGCCGCTGGAGGCGGCGATCCCGGCCTGGTTGAGCAGCAGCAGAATGGCCTCACCCTCAATAAACTCAAAGGCCAGATTTGCCGTGCCGGGCACCCGCGGCTGGCTACCGCCCATCACCATGACCGACGGCACGCTGGCCAGCAGGCGATGCTCCAGCCTGTCGCGCAGCTGGCCGATATGCGCCATTCCCGGCAGATGAATATTCGCCAGCTCGCAGGCCGCGCCCATGCCGACGATTCCGCAGATATTTTCCGTCCCGGCGCGCCGACCGTACTCCTGATGACCGCCGCGCAGCAGCGGGCGAAAGCGCGTTCCCCGGCGCAGATAGAGGCAGCCTACGCCTTTTGGTCCGTGAAACTTATGCGCCGAGCAGGAGAGCATGTCGATGCGGGTCTCGCCCACGGCAATCGGCATTTTGCCCACCACCTGTACCGCATCGCAGTGAAACAGCGCCCCTTGTTCATGGGCCAGCTCCGCCATTTCGCCGATCGGGAAAAGCACCCCGGTTTCGTTATTCGCCCACATCACGCTGACCAGCGCGACGCGCGGGCTGAGCGCCGCGCGGAACTGCGCCATGTCCAGCGCCCCCTCGCTATCCACCGCGATGCGATGAATCCGGTAGCCCTGGCGCTCCAGGTGCTCGCAGGCCGCCAGCGTCGCCGGATGTTCGACCGCGCTGGTGATAATTTCGCGCCGCTCCGGCTGAAGGGCGATGGCCGAGGCGATGGCGGTGGCGGTAGCTTCGGTGGCGCAGGAGGTAAAGATGATCTCGCTGGGATACTCCGCGCCCAGCAGCGCCGCGGTCTGTTGATGCGCGCGTTCCAGAGCCGCCTGGGCCGGTATGCCAAAATCGTGTATCGATGAGGGGTTGCCGTAAAAGTCGGTCAAAAAGGGCATCATCGCTTCCAGGACCATCGGGTCCAGACGGGTGGTGGCGTTGTTATCGAGATAAACCTGTTTCATCTTGTCCCCCTTGGGTCAGTTAACCGCGGCTCAGGCCGCCACCACTTCCATATAACAGCCGGTGCGTTCCATCAGTTTTTGCTGCAGCCAGGCCAGGGTCATATCGGTCATCATGCAGCCGCTACAGCTGCCGGAGAGGCTGACGGTCACCTGGTGGTTGGCGACGCTGAGTAGCGCCATGTCGCCGCCGTCGGCCTGAATATGCGGCCGCAGTTCAGCGATGGTCTCGACGACGCTCTGCCAGTGCGGATCTTTGCCGCTGGCCGCAGCGGGCGGCGTCTGCGGCGGCTGCTGGGCGAGGATCTCCGCCAGCGCCAGCTCAATTTTTTCGTGGCAAGAGGTGCAGCCGCCGCCCGCTTTGGTGTAGTTGATCACCTCGGCAAGGGTGGTCAGCCCGTTGTTCTGTACCGCGCGGCGAATATGCCCTTCATCGACGCCGAAGCATTTGCAGATCAGCTTGCCCTCCTCATGCTCCTCCTCAAGGCTTTCGCCGCGAAAGTTGGCGATGGCCGCGCGCAGGGCTTCCTGACCCATCACCGAGCAGTGCATTTTCTCCGGCGGCAGTCCGTCGAGATAATCGGCAATCTGCTGATTGGTTATCTGCCCGGCTTCGGCGAGGGTATGGCCGATAATCAGCTCCGTCAGCGCGGAGGAGGAGGCGATGGCGCTGCCGCAGCCGAAGGTCTGGAAGCCCGCTTCCTGGATAATTTCGCTTTGCGGGTCAACGCGCAGCATCAGGCGCAGCGCGTCGCCGCAGCTTAATGACCCCACATCGCCTACCGCGTTGGCGTTGTCCACCACGCGCGCGTTGCGGGGATTAAAAAAATGGTCTTTCACTTTCTCGGAGTAATTCCACATGCTGTCAGCTCCAGGGATGAGGACGGAAAACGCCGGGGCGCGGTTCACCGCAGGAGTGCGGTGGCGTTAACGAACTAGCAAATGCGATACCAGAGAATAAAATTCAATATTTTCAATTTGTTATATTTTACCCTGACAAGACGCGCCCGACAGTGTCGGGATGTTTTGTGGGCTTTGTCACACAAACGACACGGCTAGCGACGCGGGTCCGGTTCCTCACGCCACTCCTGTTCCTGCAGCAGACGGGTAAAGCGCTCCGGGTCGCGCTGGCGCGTATTTTTGCGCTGCCCTTTGTCGTACCAGTAGAGCTGGATCTCCTGCAGTAAGCCGACGATGGTGGTGTCGGCGGGAACGCGTTCAGCGCGGACGCCGACCTGCAAAAGCTGACGAAAAACCGCGTCGCCAATCGCCACGCAGAACAGCGTGACGCAATCCTCAAGGGCGTGGATCCGCCTGGCGATCTTCTCCGTCTGGTGGCCGTTCTCAACGGAGAAATCAACCACCCGGATCAGGGTGACCCGATCCGCCTTGACGCCGTATACCACCAGCCGCGGCGTGGCGCCAAAATGCTGATCGACATGACGATAGTCGGAACTGGCGAAGGCGACCTTCATAGACCACTCATCGGAGTGGACCATATCAAACTGACGGTTAATCGGCGGCATAGGCGCCTCCTGTGGAGAGTGAAGATTCGGTGTTCTGGCGCAGCGGCGATCGGTAGTGGGCGAGGTGGTGATGGCGCTCGCGCATCAGGTTTGCCAGCTCGAACAGCGTATCGCGCATTCCGCTGTACCCCTGACGCACCCGGCGGAATTCACCGAGCTTGTCAAAGATCGGAAAACCCGCGCGCACCAGCGGCAGCGCAAACTGCTCCGCCAGGTCGCAGGCGTGGGAGTTGGCCACCAGCAGGTCGGCGGGTTGGGCGCACAGCAGCGTTTGCAGATCCTCCAAATCTCCCGGCACCACGCGTTCCACCGGCAGCTGGCGCAGGCTGGGATGGCCGGTAGGGGCCACCAGCGGGCCGGGCTGCATCCCCTGGCTGTTGGCGAAATCACACCACGCTGCCAGCAGATCGCCTTCCGCCGCTATCGCCATGCGCTGGCCCTGGAGCCACATATGACAGTCGATCATCGCATCCTGCAGCTGACCGCGCTGGCGCTCCAGCCACGCGGGAACGGCGCGCCCGGAAATTTTCGCCAGTTGATGAATAAAGACGTCGCAGCGATCGAGGGTCATCAGGTGCGGCAGGGCGATAACCTCGCCCCGGCAGCGCGGGGCCAGCAGCGATGACGCGCGGTGGAGGGAGACGCCAATGGCGAAGCTGCACAGGCTTTGTCCCATCTGTTCTATCTGGCGCAGCGGCGTCCCGCCCTGGGTCAGCGGCGAGAAATCGCCTTGCGCCAGGTGCCCATCCATCGATTGCGCCAGGTCCGGCAGGATTATCGGCTGCAGACCAAAGGCTTCGACGCATCGGCGCAGCCACTCGATATCGCCCGGCGAGCAGAGGTGGCTGACCAGAAGATTGACCCGGCGATTGCGCTGAGCCGGGCGCGGCGCCGGCGGCACCCACTGCTCAATGACGCTCTCGAGCACCGCGCTGAAGCCGTTCTCCATGGAACCATAAAAATCCGGCGTGTTAACGGTTAATATCGCCACGCCCTTGTGCCGGGGATACTCTTCGCGAAACTGGCGAACCACGCGGGAAATGTCGCTGCCCTGAGCCTCAGACAGCCCGGTGCTGAGCAACACGATAGCCTGCGGCGCGTTGCGCTGGCAGAGGGTATCCAGGGCGGTGAAAATATTGCCGTCCGCGCCCATAATCGTCGAGGTGGGGTCCATCGCCGTCGACTGCAGGGGAACCGGGTCGTGGAAGTGTTGAATAAAAAAGACTTTAGCGAAGGCGCTGCATCCCTGCGCGCCGTGGACCAGAGGGATGCTGTGTTCGATCCCGAGGCTGGCGAGGATTGCGCCGAGCGGCTGGCCGGTCTTGATGGGGCTGACCGCCAGCGGTTTATCGGTGCGGAAAATGTCTGCCATGGTGAACTCCTTAGTGCCACGGGGCGCGGGCATGGGTTTGCGGCCAGATGGGACTGTCGATGGTCTGACACAGCTGGCGGGCGAGGGTGACGATCCCCTTGTAGCCGGCGAAGGCGTGTTCGCGCTCCTGATTGATATCGAGAAACGGCAGCCTGGCTTTATAGGCGGTGTACATATTGCGTCCGCCGGCAATCATCAGGTCGGCCTGATAGCGATAGACCACATCCAGCAGCGTGCGGGCGTTGCCCTCTTCCAGCATTACCGCCTCTTCGCCCATCAGCTCGCGGATCCGCTGTTTATCCTCTTCGGTGGATTTACGCGTACCGGTTGCCACCACGGTCATGCCCAAATCCTGCAGCGCCGAGACCACCGACCAGGATTTCACCCCGCCGGTATAGAGCAGCGCTTTGCGGCCGCGCAGCCGTTCGCGCCACGGCTGTAGCGCCAGTTCCGCCGCCTGTTCCTCCCGCGCAATCAGCGCTTCGGTGCGCTGGCTAAGGTCGTCGTCGCCCAGCAGCGCCGCCAGCTGGCGCAGGGCGTCGGAGGTGGCGCGGATCCCGTAGAAGCTGCCTTCGAACCACGGCGTGCCGTAGCGCAGCTCCAGGGCTCTGGCGACGTTAATTAGCGCCCGCGAGCAGACCAGCATATTGGCCTGCGCCCGATGCATGGTCTGGATCTCGGCGAAACGGCCATCGCCGGAGAGGCTGCCGAGTACGCGGATCCCCAGCTCGTCGAGCAGCGGCTGAATATGCCAGAACTCGCCGGCAATATTGAATTCGCCAATCAGGCCAATATCGTGACGCTGCTCCGGGGCAAAGGGCGTGCTCTCTGGCCAGGGCGCGGGCTCGCGCTGACCGATGACCCGTTTGACCATGACGTCGCCCGCCAGCCGGTTACCGAGATTTTTACTGCCGTAGAAACCGGCGGCGTCAATGGCGATAACCGGTACGCCGGTGGCGGTCTGCGCGGCCTGGCATACCGCTTCGAGGTCATCGCCCTCCATGGCCGGTACGCAGGTGTTATAGATAAAGACCGCCGCCGGATGATAGCGGGTGACGATATGGCGCACGGCGTGAAACAGGCGGCGTTCGCCGCGGCCCATAATCACGTCCTGTTCGTTGAGATCGGTGGTGAACCCGAGCCGATTAAGGGTGGGGCCGGAGCTGGCGCTGCCGCGGTTATCCCATGAGCTTCCGGCGCAGCCGATCGGGCCGTGGACCAGATGCGCCACGTCGGCGATGGGCAGCAGGGTTATCTGCGCGCCGTCGAACGCGCAGCCGCCGGCGGTGGCGCCGGGTTTGGGCGCGCTGCAGCCGGATTTTTGTTTATGGTTGTGTTCACAAGCCGGTTCATCCAGCAGCGCCAGAATTTCATTTCCCTTCATAGTGACCTCGTTGACGGTGGGGGATGAGGGGGAAGATGCAATTCGCGCTCCATAAGCGGTGCCTTGATATTTAAAGAAAAAGGGTTGTTGGCTTTGCGACAAAGCCAACAATCGGACAAGGGATTGACGGCATGTAATGCTTTACGACCTATCGCGCTGGCATGGCTATTTGTTGCTGGAAGGCTGGCAGCGAGGGGGGGAGGCGCATCAAGAAGCCCGGAACAACCGTGAACGGAATATTCCCCTGAACGGAATAATGCCTGACCCTCACGCGGGAAGAGCGTCCATACGCGAAAAAAAGCCCGCGGGGTCAGCGGGCAACAAGCACAAAACAGGGATTAAAAAACGCGTTCTTCCAGAGGATTATCCCGGTTAAGCCGCTTCGCCAGCCACGGCGGCAAACGGCCGGCCAGCAGCGTATTGATCGCCTCGCACTGCGCCTGAATCGTCGTCCCGGGCTGCGCTTTCATCGGGTGGATGCGATGGCGGATCAGCCGCGCGGCGGCGGGCCCGCCGATCTCCTGGCAAAACAGCAGCTGACAGTCTTCAATAAGCCGGGCGCGCACTTCGTTGGCCTCCTGCTGGTGGGCGGCGGAGGGATAGCGGCGCAGATCGTGCAGCCAGCCGCCTTGCTCATCGAACGCGTAGATAAAAAACAGTCGTCCCTGGCCGAAATGGCCGTTAATCACCAGCCCATCCTGGGAGCAAAATGCCGCCAGCAGCTGCGGCGTGCGCTGGGCAGGGCGAACGATGCGTAAATGGGCGGGCAGCGCGCCCTGCAGGCTCGCCATCACCCGCGACCAGCGTGCGGGGGACATCACCGCCGTCGCGGAGGGAAAGCTGGCGGCCAGCTGCGGCTGGGTCAGGGTCGCCAGACGCGCTGGCGTCAGCGTCTCGCCGCTCTCCTGCGCCAGCCAGTCGACGATTTGCGCCGGCTGTAGGTCCGGCAGGGACTGAAACAGCGCCAGCATACGCCAGAATAGGGTATCGTTGTCGGGCATCACCAGCTCCTTATATCAAGGTATTGCGCGTCGCGCGCAGGCTTATCGGAAAGACGGGACGTCCCGGCTGCGGATGCACGTAGTAGCGGCGTCCCCCCTCCAGCGAAATCGCCCCGCCCCAGCGTTCAGCGTCGTTATGCTCAATCTGGATCACTCGCGCTTCCAGATCCTGTTTCGCGATATAGGCGTACAGGTCCGCGCCGCGCTCACGGAAAATCACGATGGGCATACTCCCTCCTGGCCCCGCATGACGCGGGGCACCTGATGGTTAACGGACGAGATCGAAGCTGTAATCGGTTTTGCCCAGCTGGCTGGTATCGCTATCCAGTTTCTCCAGCACGGCGTTCACCAGCGTCGTCACAATGTTCATCGCCCCTTCATAACCCCAGGTTGTCTGGCGGTGCAGATGGTGGCGGTCGAACAGCGGAAAGCCGAGGCGGATAAGCGGCACTTCAAAGGCTTTGCCCTTCGCCAGGGTATCGCGCTGGATAAATTTGCCGTAGGAGTTGCCGATCATAAAGTCCGGCTGACGGGTGAACATCAGCGAACGGAAGTGCCACAAATCGCAGTTGATAAACACTTCGCTATCGCGCCCGTACGGCGAGGCATCGAGCATTTTCTTCATCGCTTTTTGCCAGCGTTTGTTGGCGTTATGGCTCAGGATCACCGTCGGCTCGCAGCCCAGCTCCAGCAGGAAGCGGGTGAGGCCCATCACGAAGTCCGGATCGCCGTACAGGCCAAACTTCTTGCCGTGCAGCCAGGTGTGGGAATCGAGCATCATGTCAACCAGCCGGCCGCGCTCAAGGGTGAGGGCGTCGGCAATTGGCTTGCCGCTAAGCTGGCTGACGGTCATCAGCAGTTCATCGGTGGCGGCCAGTCCCAGCGGAATGGCGACCTCGGTGGCGGGTTGGTTCCACATCTCCTGCACCACTTTTTTGCTCTTCAGCAGCTGCCACGGCTGCAGGAGTAGCGTATCGATGGCGTCAGGGGCCTCTTTCATCTCCTGCTGCGTGGTGCCGCCGGAATACATCCGGTAGTGGCCGTCGGCGGGCGTGTCGAGTACTTCCGACGGATCGGAGAGCAGGCTGCACGGTACCGCCATCTGTTCCATCATCCGCTTTAATACGCGGAAGTTGCCGAGATAGGTTTCAAAGCCGGTCACCAGATTGAGCTTCGGCAGTTTGCCCGGCTGCCCCTGATAGTCCGCGGTAAAGGTTTTGGCGAAGCCTTCAAACATGTTATCCCAGCCGGTGACGTGGCTGCCGATAAAGCTTGGCGTATGGGCGTGGGGCACGGCGATGCTGCTGTCGACGAAGCCATCTTTTTTAGCGTTGGCGATAAACGCCTGCAGGTCATCGCCGATAACTTCCGCCATGCAGGTGGTGGACACCGCAATGATCTCCGGTTTGTACAGCGCGCTGGCGTTCTGCAGGCCCAGATTCATATTGTTGTTGCCGCCGAAGACCGCCGCGTCTTCGGTCATCGAGTCGGAGACGCAGGCGATCGGCTCTTTGAAATGGCGGTTAAAATAGGTGCGAAAGTAGGCCACGCACCCCTGAGAGCCGTGCACGTACGGCAGGGTGTTGGCAAATCCCAGCGAGCAAAGCACCGCACCAAGCGGCTGGCAGGCTTTCGCCGGGTCAACGGTCAGCGCCTCGCGCTGGAAGTTCAGCGCTTCATACTCGGCGGTGGTGGTCCAGGCAAAGACCTCCTGCACGCGCTGCGCATCGTGCGCCTCTTCCAGCTGCCGCTTATTGCGAAACAGCTCCTGGTATTCATCCTGTTCGAATAGCGGATAACAGCTATTAATTTTATCAATCGTTTGGCTCATGGTGTTCTCCTCCCGCGCCACAAATCGGTGAACAGACGGGACAGTGAGTGGGCAATCACGCAGACTTCAGCCACGGGGCGGTCAGTTCGTTCCACGCCGGGTTGTTCAGGGTCATATCCATATCGCGGGCGAAAATGGCGAAACCATCGTAGCCGTGGTACGGGCCGGAATAGTCCCACGAGTGCATCTGGCGGAACGGCACGCCCATTTTCTGGAAGATATATTTTTCCTTGATGCCGGAGCCGATAAGGTCGGGCTTCAGCGCCTTGACGAACGCTTCCAGCTCGTAGCTGCTGGCGTCATCGAACAGCAGTGTGCCCTCTTTGAGATCCGGCAGGGTGCGGTCGTAGTCATCGTTATGGGCAAACTCGTACCCGGCGGCGATGATCTCCATGCCGAGATCCTCATAGGCGCCGATGACGTGGCGTGGTCGCAGGCCGCCCATATAGAGCAGCACCTTACGCCCCTCCAGGCGCGGGCGATATTTGGCGATAATCGCCGCCATCTGCCCCTCATATCTGGCGATCACCGCTTCGGCGTTCGCGCGAATGGTATCGTCGAACTGGTCGGCGATTTTGCGCAGCGATTCGGCGATTTTGGTCGGCCCGAAGAAGTTGTACTCCATCCACGGAATCTGATGTTTCTCCTCCATATGGCGGGCGATATAGTTCATCGAACGGTAACAGTGAACCAGGTTCAGCTTGACGAATGGGGTGTTCTCCATCTCCACCAGCGTGCCGTCGCCGGACCACTGCGCGACCACCCGTAGCCCCATCTCTTCCAGCAGAATGCGCGAGGCCCAGGCGTCGCCGCCGATGTTGTAGTCGCCGATGATCGCCACATCGTAAGGGGTGGTTTCAAACGGCTGTCCTTCGCGATTGTTAAGGATCCAGTCGCGCACCACGTCGTTGGCGATATGGTGCCCCAGCGACTGCGACACGCCGCGAAAGCCTTCGCAGCGTACCGGGATCACCGGTTTATCCAGCGCTTTGCTGCTGGCGTTGGCCACCGCGCTGATATCATCGCCGATCAGCCCTACCGGGCATTCCGACTGAATGGTGATCCCTTTGGTGAGCGGGAACAGCAGCTCCATCTCTTCAATCAGCTTGCTGAGCTTTTTATCGCCGCCGAAGACGATGTCGCGCTCCTGAAAATCAGAGGTGAAGTTCAGCGTGCCGAAGCTATCGACGCCGCTGACCCCGGTGTAGTAATTGCGTCGTCCGGCGCGGGAATACTGGCCGCAGCCGACCGGCCCGTGCGAGATGTGGGCCATATCCTTGATTGGCCCGAATACCACCCCTTTGGAACCGGCGTAGGCGCAGCCGCGCACGGTCATCACGCCGGGTTGTGATTTGCGGTTAGAGATAATGCACTTGCCGACGCTCTCCATTTGCGGATCGCTGACCATCATGTGCTTTCTGCGCTCTTTTCGCGCGGTTTCCGGGAACACCTCCAGGACTTCCTGGATCAGCGCCAGATTACGTTCGCCCGTTGCGTTGGTCATCATAATTGTCCTGTGCTCAGGCCGCGCTTTCTTCGGCGGCGGTTTTACCAATGATGCTGGTGTCTTCCTCTTCCATGATGCCGAACTCCATCAGTAGCGACTCCAGCTCATCCATGGTGCAGGGCGTCGGCACCACTTTCATGGTGTTGTTGACGATCTTCTGCGCCAGGGTGCGGTATTCGTTGGCCTGCTGGCAGGCGGGGTCGTACTCGATCACCGTCATGCGGCGGATCTCCGCGCGCTGCACGATGTTGTCGCGGGGGACAAAGTGGATCATCTGGGTCCCGAGCTTTTCCGCCAGGGCCATAATCAGTTCGTCTTCACGGTCGGTCTGGCGTGAGTTACAGATCAGGCCGCCGAGGCGCACCTTGCCGGATTTAGCGTATTTAACGATCCCTTTGGAGATATTGTTGGCCGCGTACATCGCCATCATTTCGCCGGAGCAGACGATGTAGATCTCCTGGGCTTTGTTTTCGCGGATCGGCATGGCGAAGCCACCGCAGACCACGTCGCCGAGCACGTCATAGAACACGAAATCGAGATCGTCCCCGTAGGCGCCTTCTTCTTCAAGAAAGTTGATCGCCGTGATCACGCCGCGTCCCGCACAGCCGACGCCTGGCTCCGGGCCGCCGGATTCCGCGCAGCGCACGTCGCCGTAGCCAATTTGCAGAACGTCTTCGAGTTCGAGGTCCTCGACCGAGCCGACTTCCGCGGCCATCTCCATAATGGTGTTCTGTGCTTTGGCGTGCAGGATCAGGCGGGTGGAGTCCGCCTTCGGATCGCAGCCGACGATCATCACTTTCTTACCCATCTCCGCCAGCGCGGCGACGAGGTTCTGCGTGGTGGTGGATTTACCGATACCGCCTTTACCGTAAATAGCGCATTGACGCATGGTCATGGTGACTTCTCCTGTTGTTGAGTGTTTGCCAGCAGAGAAGTGCAGGGAACATACCAGCCGTGCCTGTTTATTTATTTTATTGATTTTTATTAGTTTAGATATTTATCGCTGCGCAGGGCGTAAAACAAAACGGCACAATAAGGCGACCAAATGTGGGAAACAGAACAATTGCGCCTGCCGGGGCCATTGTGGCGGTTTGTCGCCTGTTCAACAGCTTGTCGCCCCCTGTGTCTTATTCCACGCAATCTCTCGGCGCGCTGCGCGGCGACTCTCTTCATAACGCGTTGAATTCGCGCTAACTATTCTGTTATCCGCGAGCTGGCACAGGCTGTGCTTGAGGCAACAACTGGGTTTGCCGCTTATTTGAGGCGGCGAAGATGCCTCTCACCTTCGAGGATTGAACAATGTCCGGAAAAATGAAAACAATGGATGGCAACGCCGCGGCGGCCTGGATCTCTTATGCCTTTACCGAGGTCGCAGCGATTTACCCCATTACCCCCTCTACGCCGATGGCGGAAAACGTCGACGAGTGGGCGGCGCAGGGGAAAAAGAACCTCTTTGGCCAGCCGGTGCGCTTAATGGAGATGCAGTCGGAAGCCGGTGCGGCAGGCGCGGTCCACGGCGCGCTGCAGGCGGGGGCGCTCACCACCACCTATACGGCCTCCCAGGGGCTGCTGCTGATGATCCCCAACATGTACAAAATCGCCGGTGAACTGCTGCCGGGCGTCTTTCACGTCAGCGCCCGGGCGCTGGCGACCAATTCGCTGAATATTTTTGGCGATCACCAGGACGTGATGGCGGTTCGCCAGACCGGCTGCGCGATGCTGGCGGAGAACAACGTGCAGCAGGTGATGGATTTGTCGGCGGTGGCGCATCTGGCGGCGATTAAGGGACGCATCCCGTTTGTTAACTTCTTCGACGGTTTTCGCACCTCGCACGAAATTCAAAAAATCGAGGTGCTGGAATATGACCAGCTGGCGACGCTGCTGGACCGGCCCGCGCTCGACAGCTTCCGCCGTAACGCGCTGCATCCGGATCATCCGGTCATCCGCGGAACGGCGCAAAACCCGGATATCTACTTCCAGGAAAGAGAGGCGGGTAACCGTTTTTATCAGGCGCTGCCCGATATTGTCGAAAGCTATATGGCGCAAATCAGCGCGCTAACCGGCCGGGAGTACCATCTGTTTAACTATACCGGCGCGGCGGACGCCGAACGGGTGATTATCGCGATGGGATCGGTCTGCGATACCGTTCAGGAAGTGGTGGATACGCTGAACGCGGCGGGGGAGAAGGTCGGGCTGCTCAGCGTGCATCTGTTTCGCCCTTTTTCGCTGGCCCACTTCTTCGCCCAGCTGCCGAAAACCGTGCAGCGAATTGCCGTCCTTGACCGCACTAAAGAGCCCGGCGCTCAGGCTGAACCGCTGTGCCTGGATGTGAAAAACGCCTTCTATCACCACGACGACGCGCCGCTAATCGTCGGCGGCCGCTACGCGCTAGGCGGTAAGGACGTTCTGCCCAACGATATCGCGGCGGTCTTTGATAACCTCAATAAACCGCTGCCGATGGACGGGTTTACCCTCGGGATTGTCGATGATGTGACCTTTACTTCGTTGCCCCCGCGCCAGCAGACGCTGGCGGTCTCGCATGCCGGCATCACCGCCTGTAAATTTTGGGGCATGGGCTCGGACGGCACCGTGGGGGCCAATAAAAGCGCGATCAAAATTATCGGCGATAAAACACCGCTCTACGCGCAGGCCTACTTTTCCTATGACTCGAAAAAATCCGGCGGCATTACCGTTTCGCATTTGCGCTTCGGCGACCGGCCGATCAATTCGCCCTACCTGATCCATCGGGCCGATTTTATCTCCTGTTCGCAGCAGTCCTACGTTGAGCGCTACGACCTGCTGGACGGATTAAAGCCGGGCGGGACCTTTTTACTCAACTGCAGCTGGTCCGATGCGGAGCTGGAGCAGCATCTGCCGGTCAGCTTCAAACGCTATCTGGCGCGGGAAAATATCCATTTTTATACCCTTAACGCCGTGGATATCGCCCGTGAGCTCGGGCTGGGCGGGCGCTTTAATATGCTGATGCAGGCGGCGTTCTTTAAGCTGGCGGCAATTATCGACCCGCAGACCGCGGCGGATTACCTCAAGCAGGCGGTTGAAAAAAGCTACGGCAGCAAAGGGGCGGCGGTGATCGAGATGAACCAGCGGGCGATCGAGCTGGGCATGGCCTCGCTGCATCAGGTGACCATTCCGGCACACTGGGCGACGCTTGATGAGCCCGTGGCACAGGCTTCAGCCATGATGCCGGATTTCATCCGCGATATTCTGCAGCCGATGAACCGCCAGTGCGGCGACCAGCTGCCGGTAAGCGCGTTTGTCGGCATGGAGGACGGGACGTTTCCTTCGGGCACCGCCGCCTGGGAGAAACGCGGGATCGCGCTGGAAGTGCCGGTCTGGCAGCCGGAGGGCTGCACGCAGTGTAACCAGTGCGCCTTTATCTGCCCGCACGCGGCGATCCGCCCGGCGCTGCTCAACGGCGAAGAGCAGGACGCCGCCCCGGTTGGGCTGCTGAGCAAACCCGCGCAGGGCGCGAAGGAGTATCACTACCATCTGGCTATCTCGCCGCTGGATTGTTCCGGCTGCGGCAACTGTGTGGATATCTGTCCTTCGCGCGGCAAGGCGTTAAAAATGCAGTCTCTTGATAGCCAGCGCCAGATGGCGCCGGTCTGGGACTATGCGCTGGCGCTGACGCCGAAGAGCAATCCGTTTCGTAAGACGACGGTCAAAGGCAGCCAGTTTGAAACCCCGCTGCTGGAGTTTTCCGGCGCCTGCGCGGGATGCGGAGAAACGCCTTATGCCCGCTTGATAACCCAGCTGTTTGGCGACCGGATGCTGATCGCTAACGCCACCGGCTGCTCTTCTATCTGGGGGGCCAGCGCGCCGTCGATTCCCTATACCACCAACCACCGCGGCCACGGCCCGGCATGGGCGAACTCGCTGTTTGAGGATAATGCGGAGTTTGGCCTCGGCATGATGCTCGGCGGCCAGGCGGTGCGTCAACAAATCGCCGATGATATGACCGCCGCGCTGGCGCTACCGGTCAGCGACGAACTTAGCGACGCAATGCGCCAGTGGCTGGCGAAGCAGGATGAAGGCGAGAGCACCCGCGAGCGCGCGGACCGGCTCAGTGAACGGCTGGCGGCGGAAAAAGAGGGCGTGCCGCTCTTAGAGCAGTTGTGGCAGAACCGCGACTATTTTGTTCGTCGTTCGCAGTGGATTTTCGGCGGCGACGGCTGGGCCTATGATATCGGCTTCGGCGGCCTCGACCACGTGCTGGCGAGCGGGGAAGACGTGAATATTTTGGTGTTTGATACCGAGGTTTACTCCAATACCGGCGGGCAGTCGTCTAAATCGACCCCGGTGGCGGCCATCGCGAAGTTTGCCGCGCAGGGCAAACGCACGCGGAAAAAAGATCTCGGCATGATGGCGATGAGCTACGGCAATGTGTACGTGGCCCAGGTCGCCATGGGCGCTGATAAAGATCAGACCCTACGGGCGATCGCCGAGGCCGAAGCCTGGCCGGGACCGTCGCTGGTGATTGCCTACGCCGCCTGCATTAACCATGGGCTGAAAGCCGGTATGCGCTGCAGCCAGCGCGAGGCGAAACGGGCGGTTGAAGCGGGATACTGGCACCTGTGGCGCTATCATCCGCAGCGGGAAGCGGAGGGCAAGACGCCGTTTATGCTCGATTCCGAAGAGCCGGAGGAGAGCTTCCGCGACTTTTTGCTTGGCGAAGTGCGCTACGCCTCGCTGCACAAAACGACGCCGCATCTCGCGGATGCGCTTTTTAGCAGAACCGAGGAGGATGCGCGCGACCGCTTTGCCCGGTATCGGCGGCTGGCCGGTGAGGAGTAGGGGCCGGCGCGCAGGCCTTTAGTTCTCCTGCTGCATGACCTTAAGCAGCGTATCCAGCAGGCCGGGAAAGCGCGCGTCTAAATCTTCCCGGCGCAGCGAAATCAAATTCTCCCGCCCCTGAGGCCGCTGCCAGATCACACCGCTGTCGCGCAGGACGCGCCAGTGGTGGGTCATGGTCGACTTCGCCACATCCTCATGACGCAGGGCGTTACAGCTCTGCTCGCTGCCGTCGGCAAGGATACGGATAATCTCAAGCCGCAGCGGGTTGCCGAGAGCGAAAAGGACATTTTCGAGGCGAATTTGTTCACGTTCGGGGTGATTGGCGATCATAATATTCCTGTGTCGGCGGCGGCGCAGCTCCGTGAGCAGCAGCCCGTATCGGCGGCTGGCCGGTAATATACCGAAACTGCTTTTCTAAAGCCACGCGGGTCGTCGCAGCTTCACCAATAGTAACGATAGCAAAAATAGTTCGAATATACTCGTACAGTTGTACTATGATAGATGCCGTTATATGAACGGCGGCCAATTCCGGCCGCCTGCTGACAGTCAAAATGACTAAGGACGCATCATGCCCCGACCCATCCCCCTCGAACGTTATCGCAACATCGGTATCTCCGCGCATATCGATGCCGGCAAAACCACCACCACCGAGCGCATCCTGTTTTATACCGGGATGAGCCACAAGCTGGGGGAAGTACACGATGGCGCGGCAACCACCGACTGGATGGCGCAGGAGCAGGAGCGCGGGATCACCATTACCTCCGCGGCGGTGAGCTGCTTCTGGCCCGGCATGGACCGCAGCTTCGAGCCGCACCGGATTAACATCATCGATACCCCCGGGCACGTGGATTTCACCATCGAAGTGGAACGCTCCATGCGCGTCCTGGACGGCGCGGTGATGGTTTACGACTCCGTCGGCGGCGTGCAGCCGCAGTCGGAAACCGTCTGGCGGCAGGCGAATAAATACCACGTTCCGCGGCTGGCCTTCGTCAACAAGATGGACCGCCCCGGCGCGGATTTTTTCCGCGTGGTGCAGATGATGATCGATCGCCTGAAGGCCAATCCGGTGCCGATTGCGATCCCGGTTGGCGCCGAAGAGCACTTCACCGGGGTGGTGGATCTCATCAAAATGCGCGCCATTTTATGGGACGACGCCACCCAGGGGATGACCTTCACCTATGCGCCGGTGCCTGACGAGCTCGTGGAAACCGCCCGGCTGTGGCGGGAGAAATTGGTCTCTGCGGCGGCGGAAGCCAGCGACGAACTGATGGACAAATATCTCGAAACCGGTGAGCTGGACGAGGCGGAGATCGTCGCCGGTCTGCGCCAGCGCACGGTGAAGGGGGAAATCCAGGCGGTGCTGTGCGGCAGCGCGTTTAAAAACAAAGGCGTGCAGCGGATGCTCGATGCGGTGGTTGAGCTGATGCCATCGCCGCTGGATATCCCGGCGATTCAGGGCGTGGATGAGAAAGGGCAGCCCGCTGAACGTCATCCGGGCGACGACGAGCCGTTCTCGGCGCTGGCCTTCAAGCTGATGACCGACCCCTACGTCGGACAGCTGACCTTTATCCGCGTCTATTCCGGCACGTTGAAAAAAGGCGATGCGGTGTGGAATCCGGTGAAAGGTAAGAAAGAGCGCATCGGACGCATCGTGCTGATGCAGGCCAACGATCGCCATGAGGTGGACGAACTGCACGCCGGGGATATTGCCGCCTGCGTCGGCCTGAAGGATGTCACCACCGGCGACACGCTGTGCGACCCGGACGCGGTGATTACCCTTGAACGGATGGAGTTTCCGGAGCCGGTGATTTCGCTGGCGATTGAACCGAAAACCAAAGCCGATCAGGAGAAAATGGGTATCGCCCTGCAGCGGCTGGCGGCGGAAGATCCGTCGTTTCGTCTGCATACTGACGAGGAGTCCGGCCAGACGATCATTTCCGGGATGGGCGAGCTGCATCTGGAGATTATCGTCGACCGCATGAAGCGTGAGTTTGGCGTCGAGGCGAATATCGGGCGTCCGCAGGTGACCTATCGCGAGACGATCCGCAAAACGGTCAAAGAGGTGGAAGGCAAGTTTGTCCGCCAGTCCGGCGGTAAAGGGCAGTACGGCCACGTGGTGCTGACCCTTGAACCGCTGGAGCCGGGGAGCGGTTTTGTGTTTGAGGACGCGACCAAAGGCGGCGTGGTGCCGCGCGAGTACATCCCTTCAGTGGAAAAAGGGCTGCGCGAAGCGATGGGTACCGGCGTGCTGGCGGGTTATCCGGTGGTGGATATCAAGGCGATACTGACGTTTGGTTCGTATCATGACGTCGACTCCTCGGAGATGGCTTTCCGGATGGCGGCGATATTTGGCTTCAAGGAAGGGGCGCGCAGAGCCGACCCGGTTATTCTTGAACCGGTGATGCACGTGGAAGTGGAGACCCCGGAAGAGTACGCCGGGAATATCATGGGCGATCTCTCTTCCCGTCGAGGAATGGTGCAGGGGATGGAGGAGCGGTTCGGTAGCCAGATTATCCGCGCCGACGTGCCGCTGGCCGAGATGTTTGGCTATTCCACCACGCTGCGTTCAATGTCCCAGGGCCGGGCGACCTATAGCATGGAGTTCCACCACTACGCGGAGGCCCCGCGCAACGTGGCTGAGGCGATTATCGCCAGCCGCGCCAAAGGCTAAGCAACGTTCCCGGGTGCGACGCGAGGCGTCTTACCCGGGCTACGAGTCCAGCTATCGTTTGTAGCCCGGGTAAGGCGTTAGCCGCAACCCGGGAATTTCTGCCAATCAAACAATATCCTGCGCGTACTGCCACAGCGCCTTCAGCTGTGCCAGCTTCTCTTTATCGTCCGCATACTGCTGGTACAGCATCTGCAGCTCATCGGCGTAGGCCTGCAAAAACTCCGGCGTAAATACCTGGCGACGGTGCTCTAACCAGCGCTGCTGCTCGGCTTCATCGAGCGTGCCGGGATAGTTGCGCGCGCGATAGTTGAACAGCAGGCGCTCAATACGTTTATCGGCGAAGGTAATATCCAGCGCCGGCAGGTTGCGCGGCTCGGTTTCGAGCACGATTTTCATCGCCGCGCGGTCGGCATCGCTGAAAAAGCCGTTATACAGCTGCGTATCGACGTTATCGGACGGCACAAACGGCTCCGCTTCGGCAAAAATCGCCACCACTTTCTCGCGTACCTGCGGATTGGCCCGCAGCAGCTGGGCGTTATCCAGACAGCGCTGGATATTGATGCCCAGCCGGTCGGCATCCTGCGGACGCAGAGTGTTTTGCTGCGCCAGCACCGGGCATTTATTCAGGTGGACCAGCTTAATCGGCACCGCGGGCAGGTCGCCCAGCTCGCTTTTCGGCGTATACAGCCGCTCGCGCAGGGTGTCGGCATCCAGCTCCAGCAGGGGAGCGATATCTCCGGCCAGGTCGACCATAATCACCGCGTTACGATTGTCCGGGTGCCACGCCAGCGGGGCCACCAGGCTGGTGTTGCCGCGCGCCGCGCCGAACATGCCGGAAACATGCACCAGCGGTTTGATTTGCGGCACGTCGATCAGCGTCGCCAGCTTGCGCTTGTTGCGGTGGGCGTAGAGATAGTCAAACAGGCGCGGCTGCTGGGTTTTCACCAGCTTAGCCATCGCGATGGTGGCGTAAACGTCGGCCATCGCGTCGTGGGCGTTGCTGTGCTCAATGCCGTTGGCGACGGTCAGATGCTCAAGGCGGAAGCTCGGTAAGCCCTCTTCGTTTTCCGGCCAGTTAATCCCTTCCGGGCGCAGCGCGTAGCAGGCGCGCATCACATCCAGCAGATCCCAGCGGGAGTTGTCGTGCTGCCAGCTCCAGGCGTAAGGATCGTAAAAATTGCGATAAAAGATATTGCGCGTCACTTCGTCATCGAAGCGCACGTTGTTGTAGCCGACGATACAGGTTTTCGGCACCGTGAACAGATCGTGAACGCGGCGGGCGAAAGCGGCTTCGTTGTCCCCCCTGGCGTTCGCCTCCTGCGGTGTTATCCCGGTGACCATGACCGCCTGCGGCTGCGGCAGATAGTCATCGGCGATCCTGCAGTAGAAGACTTCGGGTTCGCCGACGATATTGAGGTCTTCATCGGTGCGAATGGCGGCAAACTGCGACGGTCGGTCGAGCGAGGGACTGGTGCCGAAGGTCTCGTAATCGTGAAATAAAAATCCGGGCTGGCTGGCGCTATCTTGCATAATCTGTTCATTATTCCTGGTGGCGAGCAGCCTTCATGGTAAACGATTTGCCGGGCCATCAGAAGGGTATCCCCTTTGTCCCTTGCCGGCGGTGTCATATTTTCTTGCAATTAAACCCTGATTTGAAACGAGAAGTTCCGTAAAAAGGACGGCGAATCTGTCAATTTAGAGGATATGCCGTTGAAAGGCCGTTTGTTTATTGCTGTATCTTTGCTCGCTGCGAGCGTTTCCTGCGCATTTGCCGCCAATGATTTTCCCGTCAACGTGACGCCTCCTTCTATTCAGGCCGGTTCCTGGGTACTGATGGATTACACCACCGGCCAGATCCTGACCGCCGGTAACGAGCATCAGCAGCGCAATCCCGCCAGCCTGACCAAACTGATGACCGGCTACGTGGTCGATCGCGCTATCGACAGCCACCGCATCACCTTTGATGACATCGTCACCGTCGGGAAAGACGCCTGGGCGCAGGGTAACCCGGTCTTTAACGGCTCTTCGCTGATGTTCCTTAAGCCCGGCGATCGGGTCAGCGTACGCGATTTAAGCCGCGGGCTGATCGTTGACTCCGGCAACGATGCCTGCGTGGCGCTGGCGGACTACGTCGCCGGCGGCCAGCCGCAGTTCGTCGCGCTGATGAACAGCTACGTGGAAAAACTGCATTTGCAGGATACCCATTTTGAAACCGTCCACGGTCTGGACGCGCCGGGTCAGCACAGTTCAGCCTACGATCTGGCGGTGCTCTCGCGGGCGATTATTCACGGCGAGCCGGACGTCTACCATATGTACAGCCAGAAGAGCCTGACCTGGAACGGCATTACCCAGCAGAACCGCAACGGTCTGCTGTGGGATAAGACCATGAACGTCGATGGTCTGAAGACCGGCCACACCTCGGGCGCTGGCTTCAACCTGATTGCCTCCGCGGTGGACGGCCAGCGCCGGCTGATTGCGGTGGTGATGGGGGCCGACAGCCCGAAAGGGCGTGAACAGCAGGCGGCGAAGCTGCTGCACTGGGGGCAGCAAAACTTCGATACCGTCCAGGTCCTGCAGGACGGCAAGCAGGTCGGCGTTGAGCGTATCTGGTATGGCGATAAAGAGCAGATTAAGCTGGGGACCGATCAGGACTTCTGGTTAGCGCTGCCGAAGTCGGAAGTCTCGCGCATTAAGGCCAAATACGTGCTGGATAACAAAGTGCTGGAAGCGCCGATAGCTGCCCACCAGCGGGTTGGCGAAATCTCCCTTTACGATGGTGATAAAGTGGTGGCCCACTGGCCGCTGGTGACGCTGGAAAGCGTTGGCAAGGGCGGCGTGCTGTCGCGCTTTAGCGATTACCTGCATCAAAAACTGTAACTTCTCCGCCGCTCCGCCCGGAGCGGCATCTCGTAGCTGTTTGATTATTATGCCGCTTCGGTTGGCGCTTCGTTTACTTTCACTCCATTACCTTACCCGGTCACCCTTCAGGAAAAAGCCTGGCGCTTGTGCGCCATAAATGGAGCTGGGAAGATGAAATACTTTGCGCGTAGTGCGCTTTCTCTGGGACTTTTCGCCGTTTTTAGCACCTCGAGTTTTGCCTCCGGCCTCGTTCTGGCCGATAACGAATTTCGCAATGATTTAGCCTGGTTATCCGACCGTGGAACCCTCTCGTTGAGCCTGTCGACCTGGCCTCTGAGCGAAGAGGAGATTAAGCGCGCGCTGGCCAACGCCCATCCAACAACGTCCGCAGAGCGGGTGGTACTGGGTCGGGTAAATCAGCGATTAAGTGCGCTGAAAGCTGACGTGCGCGTTACCGGCTACAGCTCCACTGATAAGCCGGGCACGCCGCAGGGGTTTGCCCAGTCCTACCCCGCCGACCAGTCGCTTTCTCTCGCCCTGAACAACAGCGGCGAATGGTGGGATCTGCACCTGCAGGGCAATGTTGAAGGCAACAAGCGCATCAGTAACGGCTCAAGCGTGAACGCCAACGGCGCATACGGCGCGGTAAAGCTGTGGAATCAGTGGCTGGCGTTCGGGCAAATTCCGCAGTGGTGGGGGCCTGGCTATGAAGGTAGCCTGATCCGCTCCGATGCCGCGCGACCGATGACCGGTTTTCTGCTGCAGCGTGCCGAACAGCGCGCGCCGGAAACCTCATGGCTAAGCTGGATTGGCCCCTGGCAGTACCAGCTTTCCGCCAGCCAGATGAACCAGTACGCAGCCGTACCGCATACCAAAATCTTCGGCGGTCGCTTGACTTTTTCACCGCTCACCTCGCTGGAGCTGGGAGCCTCGCGCGTTATGCAGTGGGGCGGCGAAGGGCGGCCTTCCTCATTCAGCAGCTTCTGGGACGGCCTGACCGGCAATGATAACACCGGCGACTCGGCCGACGATCCCGGCAACCAGCTGGCCGGTTTTGATTTCAGGCTGAAGCTGGCGCCCACCCTCGGCTGGCCGGTGAGCATTTACGGCCAGATGATCGGCGAGGATGAAGCCGGATATTTACCCTCGGCGCACCTCTATCTTGGCGGCGTGGAAGGGCATCACCAGTGGAACAGCAATGCGGTTAACTGGTATCTGGAAGCCCACGATACCCGCTCGAACATGGGGCGCACCAATTACATCTATAACCACTTTATCTATAAAGACGGCTACTACCAGCAGGGCTATCCGCTGGGCGATGCGATGGGCGGCGACGGGCGTTTATATGCCGGTAAGGTGGAGCTGGTGACCGAAGAGAATCAGCGCTGGAGCGCGCGGCTGGTCTACGCTGAGGTCAATCCAAAAAACCAGCGAATCAATAAAGCCTTCCCGCGCGCCGATACGCTGAAGGGCGTACAGCTGGGCTGGAGCGGCGATGTTATGCCGACGGTACGCCTGAATACCTCCGTGTGGTACACCGACGCTAACCACAGCGCCAGCGACGATGTCGGGGCCAGCATCGGCGTTGAGCTGCCGTTCAGTTTATAACCGGATGGCGGTGGTTTTTTACTCTTCTTGCCGCGCGGATTTGTGAATTGCCGCACATACTATGGCTGATAGTACTGCTAATTTATGTGTATATATATACAGTATTTTATCAACAGTGGAGGCAGCATGGAATATAACGTTAAGTCCGTGGGCAAGAAGAAAATTGCCGGGTTTCATCTGGTCGGGCCCTGGGAGCAGACGGTAAAACAGGGGTTTGAACAGCTGATGATGTGGGTCGATAACAGCCAGGTGCCGGCGCAGGAGTGGGTAGCCGTTTACTACGACAACCCGGACGAAGTCCCGGCGGAAAAGCTGCGCTGCGATACCGCCGTCACGGTGGCGGACGACTACCAGATTCCTGAGGGTAGCGAAGGCGTGATGATGACCGAAATCGCCGGCGGGGATTATGCGGTTGCCCGTGCCAGAGTCGAGAATTTTGACTTTGCGACGCCGTGGTACCAGTTCTTCGAGAGCCTGATGGAAAGCAAAACCCATCAGATGGCGATGAAGCCCTGTTTTGAAGTCTATCTTAACGATGGTAACCAGGATGGCTACTGGGATATTGATATGTATATCGCAGTCGAGCCGGCGGTGAAGTAGAACATTGTCCCTTCGTTTGACAAGGTTTATTACATTCGTGTGATGCTTGCGGCGAAAAAGCAGTTACAATTGGCCTTTTCGTTGTGTCGGAGTAGGTTGTGCGCGCGGATAAATCACTTAAGCCATTTGAAATTCGGCTGTATCGCCATTACCGCATCGTCCATGGCGTGCGAATAGCATTGGCCTTTGTGCTCACCTTTGTGCTGGTGCGTCTGCTTAACGTCCCTGAAGGTACCTGGCCTCTCATCACCCTGGTGGTGGTGATGGGGCCTATCTCCTTCTGGGGAAACGTCGTACCGCGCGCGTTTGAACGTATCGGCGGCACGATCCTCGGCTCGGCGCTCGGGCTGGTGGCGCTCAAGCTGGAGCTTATCTCTCTGCCCATTATGCTGCTGTGGTGCGCGGTGGCGATGTTCCTCTGCGGCTGGCTGGCGCTGGGCAAAAAGCCCTACCAGGCGCTGCTGATCGGCATCACCCTGGCGGTAGTGGTCGGCGCGCCGCCGGGCGATATGACCACCGCGCTGTGGCGAAGCGGCGACGTGATCTTCGGTTCCCTGCTGGCGATGCTGTTTACCGGTATCTGGCCGCAGCGGGCCTTTCTGCACTGGCGCATTCAGATGGCAAGCTACGTCACCGCCTTCAACCGTCTGTATCAGGCGGGCTTCTCGCCGAACCTGGTAGAGCGTCCGCGTCTGGAAAAGCATATGCAGAAGGTGCTTAACGACGTGGTGAAAATGCGCGGATTGATTACCCCTGCCAGCAAAGAGACGCATATCCAGAAGGCCATCTTTGAGGCGATCCAGACCGTCAGCCGTAACCTGGTATGCATGCTGGAGCTGCAAATCAACGCCTACTGGGCGTCGCGTCCCGGCCACTTCGTGATGCTTAACGCCCATACGCTGCGCGAAACCCAGCAGATGACCCAGCAAACGCTGCTGACTATCGCCCACGCCCTGTATGAGGGCAATCCGCAGCCGATCCTTGCCAACAATGAAAAGCTCAACGAAATTGTGGCGGAACTGCGCCAGCTCATCAAAGAGCAGCAGGACGACAATTTCTCCGAAACGCCCATTCACGGTTATGTCTGGTTAACTATCGAGCTGGCGCGCCAGCTCGAACTGCTGTCGCATTTAATCTGCCGTGCGTTGCGTAAATAAAGACCAGACTCGCGTGGTTTTTCCATCGCTTGCTTCGATTCAGCAGCGTTTAGGGTTATGATAACGGCAAAGGAAAAAACATTGTCATCAGCGGCTGCTAACAGTTATGTTAGCCCTATGTAGCAGTCGCTTTAGCGAATCCGAATCTCAAATATTAGGGGTATAAAAATGGAAACAACTAAGCCTTCTTTCCAGGACGTACTGGAGTTTGTTCGCCTGTACCGTCGTAAGAACAAACTGCAGCGTGAAATTCAGGACGTTGAGAAAAAGATCCGTGATAACCAGAAGCGCGTACTGCTGCTGGACAACCTGAGCGACTACATCAAGCCGGGCATGAGCGTTGAAGCTATTCAGGGCATCATCGCCAGCATGAAGAGCGATTACGAAGATCGCGTTGACGATTACATCATCAAAAACGCCGAGATCTCCAAAGAACGTCGCGATATCTCTAAAAAGCTGAAAGCGATGGGCGAAGCGAAAGTCGAAGATAAATCTGCCGAGTAAGCCCCGTTAATGCGCTCCGGCGGCGCTCGCTGCCGGAGTTCCTCTTCTTCCTCTTGCGTGACCTCACAGTTCCTTAGCAAAAACGCCCGCGCGACGCTGAACCTTTACCCAGGAATTTGGTATACTTCCGCCGTAAACATATTGATATCGGAAGGGTTTATCTCATGCTGTCCCTGCAACAGGTGCCGCCGCGATGATACTGATGACCGGCGACGCGCTTAGCGGCCAACGCCGCGACGCCGAATCTTTACTCAACTCTTTCGTTTCGGCGATCTTCATCGCTACCTCCCGGCTCTCCGACAACCAAATGGCCGCGCGCATTCAACACCACCGTGATACCCGGCTTGCCCACTGGCGGCTGGAAGAACGCGGGCAGGCTTTCTCCGCGCGGCAGCCGCGCGGATAAGTCAGGTCACGGTCGGTGGCGGGCGTGAATAACCGCTACCGCGGGGTTTATCGACAGGAGTCATCACTCAATGATTAAGTCTTTTTTTGCCGCATTATCATTTATCAGCCGCCTGCCGGTCCCGGCGCGTTTATCTCAGGGGCTGGAAATTGAACAATATCAACGCAGTATCATCACATTCCCCCTGGTGGGGCTGCTGCTGGGGGCGATTGCCGGCGCCGTTGTGATGCTGCTCCAGCCGTGGTGCGGCGGCCCGCTCGCCGCGCTGCTCGGCGTGCTGGCGCTGGCGCTGTTGACCGGCGGGTTCCATCTTGATGGGCTGGCGGATACCTGCGATGGCATCTTCTCCGCCCGCCGCCGCGAGCGGATGCTGGAAATCATGCGCGACAGTCGGCTGGGCACTCACGGCGGGCTGGCGCTGATTTTTGTGCTGGTTGCAAAAGTACTGGTGGTCAGCGAGGTGGCGCTGCGCGGTACGTCGGCGCTTGCCGCGCTGGCGGCCGCCTGCGTCGTCGGCCGCGGTATGGCGGTGCTGTTGATGTATCGTCAGCGCTACGCCCGCGAAGAGGGGCTGGGCAACTTGTTTATCGGCAAAATCACGCTGCGTCAGTCTCTGATTACCATGGGGATCGCGCTGGCGCTGGCGACGCTGCTGCTCGGGGTCAACGGTCTGCGGGCGGCGCTTATCACCCTGGTACTGGTCTGGGCGTTAGGTCAGGCGCTGAAGCGTACCCTGGGCGGGCAAACCGGTGACACATTAGGCGCGGCGATTGAGCTGGGCGAAGTCATATTTCTGCTGGCTCTGCTGTAGGATTGGTTTTCATCCCGGTGGCGCTGCGCTGACCGGGCTACAAGTCCACCGCTGTCTGCGGGCCGGTAGCCCGGACAGGCACAGCGCGCCGCCTCCGGGAAAATTATTCAGCGCACGTGCTTACAGCGCTTTTTGCCATACGCTCTGCGGCAGGAGGTAAACGTCCGCCGGCGCCGTCATGCCGTCGGTCACGATATGCTGAATGCCGCTGGCCATCACCGCCAGGGTCACGTCAAAGGCGTTCAGGCTATCGCCAAAGCCCGCGGTCAGGTTGAGCATTGAACCGTTCGCCATCAGATAAACGGTTTTATCGCCCATCCGGTAAGCGTTGATATAGGGCATGACCTCTTCATGACGGAACTGGCGCAGGTACTCACAGTCAATCTCTTCCGCCACGTGACCCACGTTGAGAATAAACACCCCATCTTTGGACTTATCCAGCGCCTGGCGATTAACGACTTTTTTACCGCCGGTCGCCGTGGCCACCACGTCCGCGGAGGCAATCGCCTCCTGTAATTCAACGACGTGCCAGCCATCGTAGGCCGCCTGTAATCTCCGCGCCGGGTCGATTTCCGCTACCATCACCTGGCCGCCGAAGGCCTTCGCTGCCGCCGCTACGCCCTGGCCAACCAGACCATAGCCGATGACCAGCACTTTTTTCTCATGCAGGGTCAGGTGGGTCGTCTGGAAAAAGGTGTGCCAGGCGGTCAGGCCGACCATATGACGGTTGTGCAGGCCCTCTTTTACCGGCAAATCATCCCAGTTAAAAATCGGGTAGCCGGGGCGAATATCGCCCAGGCGGCTAACGCCAGAGCCGGTCGCCTCAAGGCCCGCGACGATATTGCCAAACTCCCCGCGCTGATGCAGCAGGGTGGTAATATCCGCGCCCATTTCGCACAGATGCGTCGGCTGCCATGCAATCGCATTTTCCCAGGATAGCTGCCAGTCGGCATCGCTCATATCCCGCCAGGCGAAGGCTTCCGCGCCGCGCTCCACCAGCCAGGCGACCACGTCATCCTGCACCGTCGTTGGGTTACAGGTGGTAAGAAAAACCTTCGCCCCTTTCTCCAGAATTCCCTGCACCAGGGGGATCATTTTCATATCGAGGTGCATACAGCAGGCGAGACGCACCTGGCTGAGATCCGGCAGGGCGGCGACCTGACGCAGGGTGCGCGGCATATTCTGACTGGCCCATGCGATCTCTTTCTCAAATTTTATCTTGTTATTCAACGTGTTTGACCTTCAATCCATAGAATGCTGATACCCAGAGGTGAGGGGATTTTAACGTAGCGCGCGCCGTTTTTACATTCACAAAATGAATGATGAAAAGCCACGACAAAGACATGGTTGTTAAAATAAGGTTAAAAAAAGAAAATGAAACATAAGTTCTTATTATGATGTAAGCGAGTTACACGATGTTAAGCGTTTTACCCGGATCGCTCTTTTCACGGATCCGCATTTTCCTCGGCCGCCTCAAGCCGCATGCCCTGCCGGTTGCCAGAAAACATATTGTTCTGGCCTCTCTCGGCGCCGGGACGGGACTGGCGGTGACCAGCATGTTCAGCCACTGGCTGTTAGGCGAGGTCAATATCTGGTTTATCGCGCCAATGGGCGCATCGGCAGTGCTGCTGTTTGGCGTCCCGAGCAGTCCCCTGGCCCAGCCGTGGTCGATTGTCGGCGGCAACGTGCTCTCGGCGCTGATTGGCGTGACAGTGGGAATGGCAATTCCGAACCTGGCGCTGGCCTGCGGCGTGGCGGCGGGGCTGGCGATCGCCGGTATGTATTTCCTGCGCTGCCTGCATCCGCCGGGTGGGGCGGTGGCGTTAACGGCGATCCTCGGCGGGGCGGGGGTACAGAGCGAGGGCTACCACTTTGTGCTGACGCCGGTATTACTCAATTCCCTGATGCTGGCGCTGCTGGCCATCGTCTTTAACAACCTGGTGGGACGACGCTACCCGCACCCGCTGGCCGCAGAAGAGGTAAAGGCGAAAGCCGTACCGCTGGGCCTGTCGGTGACCCGCGATGATATTCACGCGGCCCTGCTGGACGGCCAGTTTCTCGACATCGATGAAGACGACGTGCAGGAACTGATGGAAAACATTGAACAAAAAGCCAGACAGCGTATTGCCAGCGCCCGGCAATCCTGATTTTCCCGCCACCCGCAGGGCGATGCAGCGAGCCGCATCGCCGCCAGGGCTAAAGTTCGCCGGTGATGTACTGCGCCACGCCGTGAGCAAAACTCCAGTCCCCTTTATGGTTGCTGATTACCGAGATCATCAGGTCATCGCCGCTCAGCCCGCAGTGCTCCTGGAGCTCAGCCAGCAGGGTGGCATAAAAAAGCTGCTTCTGTTCTTCGCTGCGCGGGCTGGTATATACCCTCACCACCACCACGTCCCGGCTTCGCGTCAGCCCCAGCCCGGTATCTTCAATAATCATATGATGAGCTTTGTTTTCGTGAACAATCTGGTAGCGGTCGCGCTCTGGCACCTTGAACGCCTGCACCACGGCGCGATGTGCCGCATCCAGCAGGGTTTTGATCTCGTTTTCGCTGCGTCCTTCAATGATATCAAACGTCAGTAATGGCATAGCAGATGGTCCTTATTGTCGGGTTACCTCAGTGAGAGAGATGCTAACCCGTGCTGAAGCCGGCAAAAACCGCTATATTTGAACTCATTGTTTTTATCTGTGAACAATTGCTATGCGCGAGATCCGCCCGGAAATTTACTGGACCCACCTGTACTGGCTTACGGTGCTGGAGGAGCAAAAAAGCTATACCCGCGCCGCGGAAAAGCTGGCGGTCAGCAAATCCGCCATCAGCCAGAAAATCAGCGAGCTGGAGCGGGTTACCGGTAAGACGCTGGTGCACCGAACCACCCGCAGCGTGACCTTAAGCGAAGATGGTCTGCGGCTGGTGGCGGAGCTGAACGAGCCGTTTGGGCAGATTCGCGAGATCTTTACCGGCACCTGCGACGAGGAAGGTGGTCCCCTGCGCGGTACGCTGCGCCTGACCGCGCCGGTCGCATTTTCACGTCAGCAGCTGGTCCCGGCCATCACCCCTTTTCTGCACCAGCATCCGCAGCTTCATCTCCAGCTGGAGGTGACCGACCGACTGGTGTCGCTCGCCAGCGAGGGGTTCGACCTTGCTATTCGCCACTGTCGCCGCGAGCTGCTGCCGGAGACGCACGTGGCCTGGCCGCTGTGCCGTACGGCTACCCTGGTGGTCGCCTCGGCGGACTATATTCGCCGCTTTGGTCGCCCCGATTCGCCTGACGCGTTGCGTCAGCATCAATGCCTCACCTACCCGCGCGGGCCGCAAAGCCCGCACTGGACCTTTGAGCGGGACGACGAGCGGGTGAGCGTGAAGGTGCAGGGGCCGTTTGCCACCAATAACAGCGAATCCCTGCGCGACGCGGTGCTGGCAGGACTGGGCGTTGCCTTACTGCCGGATTTTAGCGCCAGGGAGGCGATTGGCCGCGGGCTGGTTCAGGAGCTGCTGCCGGGATGGCGGCCGGTGGATGCGTTTGCGGAAAGTCTGTACGTCATTCGCCCCTACACGCCGCGCGTATCGCGGGCGGTAGAGACGTTTAGCCGCTATCTGAAGGCGACTTTCAGCTGATATTATCCAGCTGCTGCGCCAGCGCCTCGCGAAAGCGGGGCAGCAAATCGGCGCCTTCTGAAACCAGCTCCGCCAGGGTCACGGTTTTATCGGCGCGGTATTCCCGCCCGCTGCCAAGCCGGGCTTCGAAATCATTGGCCGCCCGGTGAGCCGCTACCAGGTCGGCATCCAGCAATACCACCGCGTGCGCGAGAACCACATGGCCCCGACCTTCCGCCATCGGTCGCCAGTACTGGGCCGTGCCGGCTATTTTTCGCACCTGCTCGCCTTCGCCGCAGGCCAGATTATAGCGACCATCGCAAAATGAACCGCTGACCGCCCGGCAGTGGCTGGCCACGCCAAAGCTCGCCAGCGTGCGCTGCAACAGGCCGCAGAGGAAAAGATAAATCGGTTCTGCGGCTTCGCCCAGCGAGTGATAGACCGGCCAGGCCAGGCTGAGATTGACAATTCCCGGCCCCTGCGGCACCAGCCCGCCGCCGGAGCGGCGCTGCCAGACCGGCCAACCCTGGCCGGCGAACTGCTCGCTCACCGCCGGGAGTTCGGCAAATTTCCGGTAGCTTCCCGGCACCACAAACCCCTGCGGGGCCTGCCAGAGCTGAGCCACCGCCTCACCGTCGCGCGCCCGGGCAAACAGCGGCTGCTCGGCAAGGATGGGATCGGCAAAGTAACCAACCGGTAGCTGCTGGTGGCTAAAGCGCAGCGGCCAGCAGGGTTCCTGAATCATGATTTCTCCTTATCGACGCTATTCGCCATGGCGGCTGGGTTTCATCAGCATCGCCGTAAGGGCGGAGAGCAGGCAGCCTGCGGTCAAGTAGATAGCGACGCTATGCCAGGCGCCGCCGGATAAGGTGACCAGGGCGGCGGCGATAAACGGCGTAAAACCGCCGCCGACAACGCTGGCAACCTGATACCCCACGCCGGCCCCGCTGTAGCGATAGCTGGCACCAAACATTTCGGTAAACATCGGCTGCTGAACGCAAACCACCATATCGTGCGCAATATTTGCCAGCATAAGCGCGAAAAACAGGATCCAGAAGTATGACTGGCTTTCGAGCGCCATAAAAAACGGGAAGCCGCTGAGGGTGCCGATCAGCGCTCCGGTGATGTAGACGCGGCGTCGGCCAAAGCGGTCCGCCAGCCAGGCAAAGCAGGGTATTGTCAGGCAGCTGATGGCGCCGACAAGCAGGCCAATATTCAGAAACAGCTCGCGCGGCAGGCCGAGATTCTGCGTGGAATAGTTAAGCGCGAAGGCGGTGACGATATACATCGTCAGCAGCTCGCACAGGCGCAGGCCGATAATCATTAAGAACGCGCCCGGATGGCGGAACAGCGCTTCCACGACCGGCAGCCGCTTTTTCTTCGGCTGCAGCTGCTGTTCGCGCTGCTGCTGTTCAAATTCGGCGGATTCCGCCATGCCGTTGCGGATCCAGAGCGCCGCCAGCACCAGCACGACGCTAAACAGGAACGGCAGACGCCAGCCCCAGCTGAGGAACTGTTCATCGGTGGTGCAGGAGCTTATCAGCGACACCAGCCCTGTAGAGAGCAGCAATCCGACGCCGTAGCCCACCTGCACGCCGCTGCTGTAGAACGCCTTCTTATTTTTCGGCGCGCTCTCTACCGCCAGCAGCGCCGCGCCTCCCCATTCGCCGCCCACCGCAAAGCCCTGGACGGCGCGTAGCAGGACCAGCAGAACCGGCGCCCACCAGCCAATCTGGTTGAAGGAGGGCAGCAGACCGATACAGGCGGTGGCGATCCCCATCATCCATACCGTCAGCATCAGCATGCGTTTGCGCCCGAGGCGATCGCCGAAATGGCCGAAGATAATGCCGCCCAGCGGGCGGAAGAGGAAGCCGACGCCGAAGGTGGCAAAGGCGGCGAGGGTACCCATCGCCGGGCTGATTTGCGGAAAAAATTCCCGGTTAAATACCAGCGCGGCGGTGATGCCATAGAGAAGAAAGTCGTACCAGTCGACCACGGCCCCGGCGAAGCTGCCCCAGGCCGCTCTGCGGGCGCGGTTGAGTGAACATGCCTCCTTGCCGGGGCGCTGAGAAATTAACGTTGAGTCCATACCTGTCCTGTCTGTTGCTGAGTTTTTAATTATTGGAATGAGACGCTTTCCGAATTCGCGCCTGTCCTGAGACTACCGCGCAGAAGGGCAAGTGAAAAGATTTTTACCTGCTCTGGGCGTTTAAAGGCATAAAGCGTTTGCTTCGCCGGGGGATGAACGCCCTTGTCGGCCGTTCAGAATGCGAGCTTAGGACTTCGCTTATTGTTTTTAATTTTAATTTTTGAACCCAACCGGGACACCTTTTAAGAAATGACTTAAATGGTTTACAATTAACAAGTCTCCAATTTCGGAAGGGTGAGTTAAATGCGTTTAATTTTTGCAGCTTTATTTTGTGTCATGGTTTCGCCTTCCGCTTTTGCAGAAAAACTGCCAGCGCCTGTGGGCAAACCCGTTTTAACTATTTCCGGCCTGATTGCTAATACGAATGAGGGCGATACCGCCGTTTTTGATGTCGCCGCATTAGAAAAGCTGGGGATGGAAACGCTGGTGACGACCACGCCATGGTATTCGGGAAAGGTCCGCTTTGACGGCATTTCCCTCAGTAAACTCATGGATTTAGTCGGTGCCAAAGGCAAGTCAGCCCGGGTGCTGGCGCTCAACGATTACACCACCATTGTTCCCATCGACGACTTTCATAAATTTCCGGTAATTTTGGCTTTAAAAATGAACGGCGAATATATGCGCATTCGTGATAAAGGGCCCTTATTTATTGTTTATCCTTACGACAGTAGCCCGGAATTGCAGAATCAGATTTATTATTCCCGTTCGGCATGGCAGGTTTCGAAGATTATAATTGAGTAAGGGTTTGATCTTGAATCGAATACTCACTGCCATTATTTTGTCGCTCTTCATTGTGACCGGTTACATAACTTATCTGGTGCATGAGCGGCAAAGTGAGCTGCAAAAATTAACTCGTTATACTGATTCGTGGTCCGTTTCCCAGATAGTCTCCGAGTACATGCGCCTCGAGGCGCGACTCAGCGCGATGGGGCTGGGGGTGAAGGGAAGCGACCACGATGAGGTGCGCCTGCGTCTGGAAATTATGATGAGCCAGATTGCGCTGCTGCAGCAGGGTGATTTGGGAAAGTTTATCGGCAAAGATCCTCACCGTAAGGCGATAGTCAACAGCCTGATTGATCTTCTTGACCGGCTGGATAAGCAGCTGGACACTATGACGACAGCGCAGCTGAAGCTGATGCTGCAGGAGATGAGTACCCTGGACGGGCCGTTGACTTCACTCGCGTCCACCTCACTCGCCCAGGATTTTAATCTGGTTAATCTGACCCACGATAAAATACAAAATCTCTATTACATCTATTCGGCGATTTCCATTCTGCTGATTGTTCTCTGTATCACGCTCGGGCTGTTGATGCTGAAGCAGAATAACACCCTGCGTCGCGCCCACGTGCGGATGAAATTACTGGCGACCGACCTGCAGGCCTCAAAAGAAAAGCTTCAGGTGCAGAACCGCCGTCTGCAGTACGATGCCTATCATGATTCGCTGACCGGGATGCCCAACCGTCTCTCTTTCTGGCAACGTCTGCAGGAGGTCGTCAATCAGGTGCGGCCCTATAACGGCTCGGCGGTGGTGATGCTGTTTGACCTGGATAATTTCAAGGACGTCAATGATACCCAGGGTCACGATGCCGGGGATAAGCTGCTGCAGGATTTGGCCAGCCGTCTCTCCTTTTTTCGCAAAACGTCAGAAACGCTCTACCGGCTGGGAGGGGACGAGTTTGCCCTGGTTTCCCATGATTTAACCGAAGAGATGGCGCTGGAGCGGGCTAAGGTGATCCGGGAAAAGATCAGCCAGCCGTATCAGATTTACGACTCGCTGATCCAGATTGGCGCCTGTATCGGGATTGTCATCTCTGACGGGGAAAGCCGTACCGACTATTTATACAAATGTGCCGACCTGGCGCTGTATGAAGCGAAAAAAGAGGGTTCCGGCAACGTTCAGGTATTCCGTCCCGGACTGCTTCAGCGCCAGCAGGAGAATAAATCCTTTGAAGATGACCTGATGCAGGCGCTGAACAAAGGTGAGTTCAGGGTTTACTACCAGCCGATAGCCGACACGATGAACGGTGAAATCTACGGCTACGAAGCGCTGGTGCGTTGGTTTCATCCGCTGCGCGGCAGCGTCCCGCCGACCGAATTTATTCCGGTAGCGGAAAAGATTGGCCTGATTAATCAGCTGGGCGAGTGGGTGCTGCGAACCGCCTGCGAAGCGGCCGCCAGCTGGTCGTCGCCGCTCAAAGTGTCGGTTAACGTGTCGCCCATTCAGCTGATTAACAGCTCGCTGACCGATACCGTGGTCGGCATACTGAGAAGCACCGCGCTTGACCCGCATCGCCTGGATCTTGAGATTACCGAGTCTGACGTCTTTAACGAAAATACCCGCTCTCTCGAGATCCTGAGTCAGCTGCGCGAGCTCGGGGTGCAGATCTCCATTGATGATTTTGGCACCGGCTATTCTTCGCTATCGCGGCTCAGCTACTTCCCGTTCGATAAGATAAAAATCGACCGCTCTTTTGTGATTAATATTCCCGATCAGAAAGATGACCTCGATATCGTGCGGCTGATTATCAGCATGGGTAAAAGCCTGCATATGCGCATCGTGGCCGAAGGTGTCGAAACAGAAGAGCAGCTGCAGTCCTTACGCAAATTAGGCTGTGACCTGGTACAGGGTTATTTGATCGGTAAGCCGGGGCCGCTTAATTCACCCGAGAACAGGTAATTCATCTCTTAATACGGGCGATATTAATTTACCGGATATCGCCCGTGTTTATTTTTAAATTGCTGTAATCCCTAATAGGTATAAATAGGGGTAGAGATTCGTGTCGTTAAAAAATAATACACTTAGCGAATGAAAGGGGTATATCATATGCAACATATTTTCCCATTTCCGACCGTATATGCGGTGCGTTAAGAGAGGCGAAATCATGCAGCGAATCATTATTCCTACCCACTATGTGCATACCCGGAGCACGCCGCTGTGGACGAAGCGGACGGCGCCGGCCTCAATCTGGAAGCGGCATCTGGATGCCGGTACCCGGCAGGGCGTCTATCCGCGCCTGTCGGTGATGCGAGGGGCGATACGCTATCTCGGATATGCCGATGAAACCAGCGCGGAACCGGTGGAAACCCTGACCATTGCCGAAGGTGAATTTGGCGTTTTTCCGCCCGAAAAGTGGCACCGCATCGAGGCGTTAACCGAGGATACCGTTTTTAACGTCGATTTTTATGTTGACCCTGACATTCTGATAGAGGGATAGGTAATATGATGAACAGCGAAAATAAAGGCTATTCGTTAGCGGTGATCAACGGGAATAATAAAGATAAAAAAGAAAAAGTGTATCTTAAGCCGATGGCCCTGTATGTCCCTGATATCGCCACCCAGGCCGTGGCTGAGCTTATTTCCACGCTGTCGGTGGAAAACGCCGGAGGAAAGGGATTTATATTGACGGTCACCAACAATAATAACGGCGTCTCGGTCGATAGCGAGTTTCCTTCTCTGGCTGAGCTGCAGGATCCGCAGACGGCGGCCGATGCGGTAAAAGATCTGATTAATATTGTCCGCGGCTACGAGTCCGACGAAGAGACTAACGTCTGCGGCTGGTAATCGTTTGCCGACGCAGAATCGTCAGCTGCCGTCTATCGTCAGCTGACGCTGGACGGCTCTCGGTGGCCTGCGTCAGCCGTATCCCGCGGTATTTAGCGGCGCGTAATATGTTTAACATTGTATTTGTTGGTATTCTGGTAAATATCGGATAAATCAACAATGGTATTGTTATGGGCATAGCTGATCGACTGCACCCGTAGCAGCAGGCTGTTTTGTGGAACCTGTAAGAGCTCTGCTTGCTCCCGGGTGGCCAGAACCGGGGTATAGCTGCGGTGGCTCTCCAGGATGGTGATATTGCACTCTTTCTTGAAATAGTTAAATTTCGATCTTTCCAGATTTCCAACGCTTAGCCAGGGAAAAATCGCCACCGGTATATAGCTGTTCTCAATCAGAATAGGTACGTCGTCAATCATCCGAATGCGTCTGACGTAATAGACCTTCTCTCCCGGCTCAATTTTCAACTGTTGTGCGATAGCCAAAGGCGCATCGATCATCGTGAACTCAATGACCTTATTGCGATAGTTGGTGACGCCGCCGATGTGCATCTGGTAGTTGAAGCCGTCAAGTTCGCCGCCGCGATAATTGCTCTTACGCGCCACGTATGAACCGCTGCCGTGGCGTTTAACGATCAGCTTCTCACTTTCCAGCAGCGTGAGCGCCTTACGCAGGGTCATGACGGAGACCTGCAGCTCCCCGGCCAGCGCTTTTTCACTCGGTAGCGCATCTCCCACCTCGAATTCATCGCTATTGATGCGATTTTTTAGCCTGTCTGCGATTTTTTTATATATCACTTATAGATTTCTCGTGGTGTGTTATGCCATCGGGTTATTATTTTAACTTATTAATAATTAAATATTTTTTATCATTCTTTGTTGTTGTAGTGTCTCTCTCATCTATTTATTTTCTTTTACTTATATATCTGTTGCCTCAAGAGAGATATGACTTTCATCACAGATGACGATTTCACCGCTCTGAATTATGTCTGCCGGCGCATAGGCTGAAACGCATGTATCGGGCGCTGACGGCCGATGTGTGGGACAGGGGGTGAGGATGATCGGGGTAAAAAAATTACAGGATTTTTCGAAGGCCATGATTGGGCCGGTTTTGTATCTGCCGGTTATTGGTCTGCTGATAGCGTTGTTTAGTATGACAACCAATAAAATCTGGGTCGCAGAAGAGAGCTCGCTTTATCTGCTGGGGAAATACGTTTCCAGCATGCTCTGGGCCATCATGAACAATCTTGGCTTCTTCTTTTGCCTCGGGCTGGCCGGCGGGCTGGCAAAAAACCGAAAAGCGGAAGCGGCTTTTGTTGCCGCAATGACCTGGTTTATGTACCTGGCGGCGAATAACAGTTGGCTAACCCTGACGCAGCGCCTGGCCGCCGGCAGCAGCAACGCGCAGCTCTACGGCAGCGGGCAAACCTTTATTTTTGGCTTCCAGGTCATTGATATGGGTGTGTTTCTTGGCATTATCCTTGGCTCTGCGGTCGCCTGTATTCACAACCGGTTTGTCGACATTGAGTTTCGCGGCGCCTTCTCTATCTACGGCAACAGCAAGCTGGTGCTGATGATGATGATCCCGCTGGTCGGCGTGTTTGCCATCGCCACGGTGTACGTCTGGCCGATTGTTGAACACGGCATATCGGCGCTGACCGGGGTGATGAAAACCTTCGGCGCCGCCGGCGTTTTTCTGTACGGTTTTCTCAATCGTTTTCTTATCCCGACCGGGCTACACCATCTGATTTGGTCGCCCTTTGTCTTTACCTCCATTGGCGGACAGCTGTTGATTGATGGCCAGACGGTGGTGGGGGCAAAACCGATTTTCCTCGCTGAAATTGCCCATAGCGCTGGGCCGTTAAGCGACTCGGCGCGATTTCTCACCTACGGCATGGTGAAAATTTTCGGTACCGCCGGAATGGCCCTGGCCTTTTATACAACCGCCAGGCCGGAAAATAAGCAAAAGTTGAAAATCACGCTGATTCCTTTGATTGTGACTTCATTCCTGGTGGGGATCACCGAACCTTTTGAGTTCTTATTTATCTTTACCGCACCGTTGCTATGGCTGGTTTATTCATTACTGGACGGATTTTTCCAGATGCTGGCGTGGCTGCTGGATGTGCGGGTCTGCGCCACCAACGGCATTATCGATTTTATTGTTTACAACATTCCGGCGGGAGCGCACCTCACGCGCTGGCCTGTGTTTGTCGCGCTGGGGTTAATGGAAACCGCGACGATGTTTTATATCGGTAAGTTTCTGATTCTGCGTTTCAAAATGCGTACGCCGGGCCAGGAGCAGCAGGGGGAGGGGGCTAACCAACCGGCAAGCGTAAGCGCGCCTGACAAGGCTTCCGGCGAGCAGGTCATTCTGGGCCTTGGCGGCAAAGAAAATGTCTGTTCGGTCGAGAACTGTTTTACGCGACTTCGGGTTGACGTGCGGGACCCCGCATTAATTCAGGAACACATTCTGAAGACCAGCGGCGGTACCAGCGTCATTATCAAAGGCAATCACGTTCAGGTTATTTATGGTTTAGGGGTTAATAAAATCCGTAATGCCGTGAATCGCTATTTAGATGTACATGAATAATGAGGTGGAAGATGAAAAATAAATTCGTTGTGACCATAGCCGGCGGCGGCAGTACGTATACCCCAGGAATTGTTATGATGCTGCTGGAAAATATGGACAGGTTTCCGTTAAGCGAAATTCGTCTCTATGATAATCATCACGATCGCCAGCACGTGATTGGCGAAGCCTGTGCGATTCTGGTGGCTGAACATTATCCGCACGTTGCTTTTAGCTTCACCACCGACCCGCAGGAAGCCTTTACGGGCGTCGATTTCGTGATGGCGCATATTCGCGTCGGCCTCTATGAGATGCGCGAGAAAGACGAGAAAATTCCGCTTAAACATGGCGTGATTGGCCAGGAAACCTGCGGCCCGGGCGGTATCGCTTATGGTATGCGCTCTATCGCCGGCGTCCTTGAGCTGGTTGACTACATGGAAACGTATTCGCCGGGCGCGTGGATGCTCAACTATTCCAATCCGGCGGCGATCGTTGCCGAGGCCACGCGTCGACTACGCCCGACGGCCAAAATTATTAATATCTGCGATATGCCGGTGGCTATTGAAGGGTTATTCGCCGATATTCTCGGGCTGAAATCGCGTAAAGAGATGAACGTCCGTTATTTTGGCCTCAACCATTTCGGCTGGTGGACCAGCATTACCGATAAGGCCGGCAACGATTTAATGCCGGCGTTAAAAAACCACGTTGCCGAGCTGGGCTATTGCAGTCCGAAAGAGGATTTTCAGCATAAAGCGCCAAGCTGGATTGAGACCTTCAAAAAGGTGAAGGACGTTTTTGCGCTGGATACCGATACGTTACCCAATACTTATCTGAAGTACTATTTTTATGCCGACTATGAGGTTGCCCATTCAGACCCTGACTTTACTCGCGCCAATGAAGTGATGGCGGGGAGAGAGAAGGAGGTGTTTGATATGGCCAGAGAGATCGTCGCCCGGCAAAGTGCCAAAGAGGCGCATTTCCATGCCGGGGCGCATGCGACCTTTATCGTCGACCTCGCCTGCGCCATCGCCTTTAACACCCAGGAGAGAATGCTGCTGATTGTGGAAAACAACGGCGCTATCGCGAATTTTGACGATACCGCGATGGTTGAAGTGCCTTGCCTGGTGGGCGTTAATGGCCCCGAGCCGCTGGCGATGGGTAAGATCCCGCTGTTTCAAAAGGGGATGATGGAGCAGCAGGTGGCGGTTGAAAAACTGGTGGTCGACGCCTGGGTTGAAGGAAGCTATCAGAAGCTCTGGCAGGCGATGACCCTGTCCAAAACGGTACCCAGCGCTTCGGTCGCAAAAGCTATCCTTGATGAACTGATCGTCGCCAACCGTGGCTACTGGCCGGAGCTGCGCTGAAGTGTCGCCAATGCCCGATGTTTTCCATCGGGCGTTACCGGTATCGCGATGCCGGCGCGATGGTCCGCCTCGCCCGAAAGCGGCAGAAGAAGCTCCGCCACGTTCTCCCTGCCTACCGGCGCCGAGAGGTAGTTGCCCTGAAAGCGGTCGACTCCCAGCGCCTTCAGTTTGTTGAATTTCTCCAGGCTATCTACGCCTTCGGCAATACAGCGGCTGCCGGTCAGCTGGCAGTAGAAGATAAGGCTTCTGATCAGCGCCAGCGCGTGCTGATCGCGCTGCATATCGTTGACGATACTTTTATCCAGCTTGTAAGCGCTGAATCTCATCGTGCGCACCGGAAACATCACGCTGCTTTGCGAGAAGCAATCATCAAGCATGATAGGGAAGCCGCGCTTTTGCAGGCGGGCGATATTTTCGGCGATTTTGCCGTGACCGTTGAGGTCGGTATTTTCAGCAAACTCCAGCACCAGCCTCTGCGACCTGTGCGGCTGACGCAGCTGCTGGCGCGCGGTTTCCATCATGCGAAGCAGGTTCTCGTTACCGGCGACGGCGGCGGGAATATTCACGGCGAAATAACACTCGCCGGAATGCTGATTAATATTCTGCACCGCTTCCTGAAGGACAAACGCGGTGAGCACCAGCCAGGCATATTCCGAGCGTATTTGCGGTAAAAAATCGCCGGCAGCCAGCACGCTGCCGTTTCGGTTCCAGCGGGAGAGGATCTCCATTCCCTTTACCTGATGGCGTTCATCGGTAATGGGCTGAAATACCGGAAAAATCTGTCGGCTGTGGATCGCATGGACAAGTTCACGCTCGAAAGCGGAAAGGGCGGCGATGCTCTCGCTTTTCTGGTCTCTTATCTGACTGCCGGGAAAGCGGGCGGCCATTTCAGGGTGGTGTTCCACCATTTTTTTTAATCCTGCGGTTCTTTGATTGTAGAGCGTCTTGTGGCTGATGCCGCGGCGTTGAGCCTGAGCGCTGGCGCGGTAGCCGCAGAGTAAACCGAGGATAGCGTCCAGCTCCGGCCGGGTGATCCCGGCGGGGCGCTTGCCGAGCGCTCGCGTTTCATCCTCTGCCAGCTGCTCAAGAGAGGGGTATTCTTCGAGTACGGCGTCGCGCAGCAGCGCCGCCAGGCAGGGGACCGGCAAATCGGAAGCGGCGGCCCGTACGGCGGTAAGCAAACGCCGGTCTGCGACCTGATGCACCAGGGTGGGCCACAGCCAGCTTGCCGGGCTGCGGCTCAGGAACAGCATGGGCAGCGGCGTGGCGGACCGCGCCAGCAGCGCGGCGGACCGCTTCAGGGTTGCCAGTAGCCCGGCGGGGGCTTCCGGGAGAAAAACCACCACTCGGCGAACGCCGGCAGGCAGGGACGGCGTCTCCGGGGGCAGCACGACGGGCCGGGCTCCTCCCTTCGCTATTATCCCCCTCAGCCCCTCGGCAGCCAACGAACAGGGCGACAGGATAGCGACGAGCGGCTGCCCGCCGCCGGGGGGCGGGAGATTATTCGTAAACAAAAGTCACTCCGATAATCGACTGCACGTTACCCGCGGTCACCTGCCCGCTGGTGCGCGCGTAGTTGGCGGTTAATCCAAGGCTGACCGCCGAGGTGCCCACGTTGCCTAACGATACAGTACTGTTGGCGGGAACGACGCTGCCGTTACGCGTCAGCTGAACGCCCACCCCCTGGGCAGGGGACGCTGAGGCGGTATTGGTAAATATCGAGTTGGCCGCGTTCTCCGTGGTGCCGGAGAGGTAATAGCCCAGATTCTGGTTTTGCGCACAGTAAACCGTCAGCGGAATGGCGGCGGATGCGGGATATTCCGGCAGCGTCACCGTCACATCGCGAGCAGAAACGTCGCAGCCGCCGGTTGGCACCACGACGTTGTTGTTGGCGTAAATGTTCCAAACGAACTGGAAGTCGTCGTTATCCTTGTTGTTGGTCTGACGCAGGATCAGGACCGCGATCAACGACCCGGCGGAAATGGCGACGCCGCCTGCGCTACTGACGGGCGTCAGATAGAGGACGGTAGGCCAGGGGCTATCAACAATGGAGCTATAGGTCATGCGCGCCGTTTCGCTGGAGGTTGGAAACGGGTAGCTGATGCCGTTATACCTGACGGTGCCGGAAAAGCTCGACAGCACGCCGCCGTAGGCCGAGCCGCGCTGCAGCGTTACGTAGTCGATCATGGAATCCGGAAAGTCGTTATGACAGAAAATCTGCGTCGAGAGATCCACCACCAGGTTCTGCCCGACGCTGACCGCCGGCGCGAGGTTTACGTAAACGTTCGCCGAACCGCCGCCGATGGGGATTGTCACCCCGGCGGCGGTTTTACAGGCGAACGACCAGGCGTTAAGCGACCAGCCCGCCAGCAGCAGCGTTAACAGCAGGGTGATTATCTTTTTCATTACTCTGTTCTCCTGGCTCAGGCGTAGGTATAGGTGACGTTAATCACCGCCTGAATAGTTCCTTGCGTCGCACCGCCGTTGACCGTCAGCGCTCTGACCTGTAGCGGGAAGCTGGCGGACTGGGTGGCGTCGTCGACCTGTACCTCTTTTCTCGCGCCGGTGTTCAGCGTGGTGCCGTCCTCATCCTGCAGCTCAAGCTGGATGTTGCCGGCGGTTCCCTGGTTCTTGTAATAGCCGGTGGCATCCGCCGTACCGCTGAAGCTGGCGGTGACCCGCGACGTGCCGACCGGGCAGTTGCTCAGGGTGAGCGCCACGCTGTGCCAGGGCGAAGCGGCGCCGGCGGAGACCAGGCTAAAGGTATAGAGATCGCCGAGATCGACGGTGGCGTTAACGGTGGAAACGGTACAGGGTTTGGCCACCACTTTGCCGTTAACGGTAATGGTGACGTCGGCGGCCTGTAGCGTCGGGGAGGACGCCGCCAGCATCGCGGCCAGCAGCCATCCTGAATAGGTCGGGTTCATCAGCGCCTCCGGTTACTGAAATTCAAGCGTGAATGTTGCGGTTGCATTAACGTGCCCGGCGGTCACCGGCACCCGGGTGGCCATCAGCCGGGCGTAAAAGTTCAGCGTGTTGGTCTGGCCGGGGGTCAGCGTGGTCCAGGGGATCGCTGACGATGCGGCATTGAGCGGCAGCGCCGTCTGCTGCGCGTCAAGGATCTGCACGCCCATCCCCGTCGCCGCTGAAGCGCCGCCGTCGAGCTGTAACAGGTCGGTGTTGATGCTGTCGGCAACGCCAACAAAGCCGACCTTCACCGCGGTGACCGAGCTGCCGCAGGGCGACAGCACAATACGAAACGGCACCAGCGGCGTGGTTGCCCCAACCGTATGAAACTGCTTCGCGGCGTTATCCATCAGGTCGACGGTAAAATCTTTCGACTCACCCGCCACGGCGCAAGCGTTATCCCGAACGTAGCCGCTGATGGTGATGGTGCTGTCAGCCGCGCTGGCGTTGTTGACCGCCAGCGATACGAGGGCGCTCAGCAGATACAGGGTTTTTCTCATCATGGTCTCCTTAGCGGCACTCGGCGGACAGCGGTATCAGCATCTGGTTCTGTTTTTCCGGTGGCAGGCTGTAGTCAGCCTCGCAGCTGGCGTTCGGACCTTCGCCCCATTTCGCCCGCACCTTGCCCATCAGCGGCATCCCGCTCAGGTAGACCTGGCCGTTATCGGCAACGATGCTGCTGGCCTGGCTGCCGTCAGAAGTCACCAGCGCACCGAAGGGAACCGGCTTACCATTGTAGATGAGAGACATCAGCAGCTTGAGCCCGACGTGGGCCTTAAACTCCGCGCGGACAATGGCGCCGTGGGTTGGCACCACGCTGGCCACCGCATCGTCCAGGTCGACGTTATCGGCCAGGCTGTTGGTGTCCAGCGCCACCCGGTTTTC